>Ga0207655_1000477_pt1 | contig 51677 bp, 45 predicted proteins | sample KBSM44metaG_FD_184398 | JGI IMG/M metagenome (GOLD analysis project Ga0207655, IMG submission 184398) | Miscanthus rhizosphere microbial communities from Kellogg Biological Station, Michigan, USA - KBS M4-4 metaG (SPAdes) (version 2) | ecosystem: Host-associated > Plants > Roots > Rhizosphere >...
GATGGCGAAGGCGCTGAGAGTCAGCGCGAGCAAGGCGATTGGCATGAGAGCACTCCTTCTTGGATGTAGAGGAGTGTCTTGCGGTTACCTTTGCGGATAAATGGGGGTTGGGGCAGAAGATAGTTGTGTTGTCGTCAAGTATCGGTGGCGCTCGGCTTGCGATTTCCGTGCATGCAAACTCTAGAAGCGACGGCTGCAACGGGTGAAGCGCTGCGACAGAACATCGGCAGCACCCAATAGCATCGGCCATGCGCCCCGACAACGGGTACGCGCCAACCGGCAACGCTGCGCATTCCGCTTTTCTTCTCCTCCCCACAACAAAACCGATGCCAGCTCCGCCCGTCGCCGACAACAAGCCCGAGGCCATTCCCACCGCCCCCTGGGCCCGTCTGCGCGACATGGTCGCGGCGCGAACCCCTGCGGACGGCCGCACCGATGCGCTGTATCCAGGGCTGCGCTGCTACCGGTTCTCGCGCCCGGTGCGCTACGAGAAAACCCAGCGCCTCACGCCGGGCGTGGTGGTGGTGTTGCAGGGCCGCAAGACCGCACACCTCGGCGACCGTCGTTCGCTCGACTACGGCGCCACGCAATGCCTGGTGCTCGGGGCCGAGGTGGCGTGCCTCGGCACGGTCGTCGGGGCGAGCGCCGAGCATCCGTACCTCGCGATTCATCTCGACCTGCCGCCCGACATGCTGGTCAAGTCTTTCGTCGCGCTGGCGGAAAGTGGCACGCTGGCCGAGCCGGCCCGTGTGACCGAGAACTTCACGGCTGCGGTGGGGCCGGAAGTGGTCGAGGCCTTTGCCCGCCTGCTGCTGGCGGCCGACGACCCGGTGGATCGCCGCACGCTCGCGCCGCTGGCGGTTGAAGAAATCGTGCTGCGGCTGCTGCGCTCCGAGGCCGCGGCCGCCATCCGCAGCGCGGGTGCCGTTACCAAGGCCGGTGCACGCATACAGACGGCCATCGCCTTCATGCGCCGCCATCTGGGCCGGCCACTGTCGGTGGCCGAGATTGCCAGCCACGTGCACATGAGCCCTTCGCATTTCGCGCACAGTTTTCGCGAGGTGGCCGGGGTCACGCCGATGCGCTGCATTCGCGACCTGCGCCTGGAAGAGGCGCGCATGCTGATGCTGGGCGCGGGGCTGCGGCCCGGCGATGCGGCGGCGAAGGTGGGGTTCGAGAGCGCGGCGCATTTCAATCGCGCGTTTCGCAGGCGGTTCGAGGCAACGCCCGCCGAGTACGTGCGGCGCGTGCAGGCGGGTTGATGGGCTGAAGGGCTGATGCGGGGGATGGCCGGTCGCATCCTTCGCAGCCATGGTCAATTTCTTCGCAGCTTCGCGCCTTGGCGCGGGAGAGGGCGCTGGCTAACCTGCGTTCTTCCTTTTTCTTCAAGCCAGCGACAAAGAAATTTCCATGAACCCGATCAACGTCATCATCACTTTCGAAGCCAAGCCCGAGCGCGCATCCGCGTTCGCTCAACTCATGCAGCAGGTCAAGCAGTCGCTGCCATCGGCGGATGGATGCCGTGGCGTGCGGTTGTATGGGCACGGCGACAACGTCTGCATGTTCACGCTGGTCGAGTCGTGGGAGTCTCGGAACAAGCATGAGGCGCATATCGCAGGCGTGGTGTCGTCCGGTGCTTGGGACACGATGGCGGCTGAGCTGGCTGGGGCGCCTGTCAGTAGCTATTGCAACGAGCTTTGATTTGAGGGCGGCAGCAGGAAGCAATCAGGCAACTGGTGCGGCCGCCCCCTCCAGCAGCCACTTCCGAAACGCCATAGCCCGCGAGTCCTCCGCGCTCCCCTCAGGGCACACCAAGTAGTACGCATTGAGCTCGGATAGGCGGACCGGAGCTCACGTCGATCACGGACGCAGATAACGAGCTTGCGCAGGCTGCGTCAACGAGAGGGGCAGTCTTGAAGTGACACTATGATTTCGTGAGGGCCATGTTGGCCCTCCGCCGAGTTGGCTAAGACAAAAAATAGTGGCGCCGTCGGCGACTCAAGCATGAGCCACTGTAAGAAATCAAGGGAGTTGAAATGGCCAATGAAAACATGTCTATGAGCGCCAGCGGGCGTGCCGAGCTTCGCCGTCGCGAGGATGTTCGCCTTCAGTACTACAACGATCTGGCGAACAACTGCACATTTGGAGTCGGCGCTCTCGCGCATCACGGTCCTTGCACCGCAGAAGAACTGGTACGCCCCGTTACAGCCGCGCAGGTCGATGCCCAGTTGGCAACCAGACTACACACCGCCGAGGCCGGTGTCCGCCGGCACGTGAACAGGCAGACGCTTACGCAAGCCCAGTTCGATGCGCTGGTGAGCTATACCTTCAACCTCGGTGTGACGGGCGCAAGGTCGGTGCTGGACGCGGCCAACCGGGGTGCTGATGCCGATGTTGTGACTCATATGAATAACAACGTTTTTGTGCGTCCCCGCGATGCCCGGGGTCGTCGTTTGCGGGCCATCCGTTCGCAGGGTCTGGCAAACCGTCGGCGTGAGGAAACAGCGCCGTTTCAGCCTGCACAACCCACCGCTCGGCCTGCACGATGAAGCGCGTAGCGGCTCTATTGCTGGGGGCACTCGCGATTGCAGGCGCGGCCGCGTCTTCGTCCCCCCCGAAGTACCAGCCCGGCCCCGAAGAGGTGGTGGCTGCATTGGCGCATCGCTCCGGGCTGGCCGAAGACGCGCTGCGTGGCCTCCTGTCCAACTGCGATGCCAGTCAATCTGCAATGAACATCTGTGCATACCGTGACGCTGTCGCGGCGGAGCTGGTTCTTCAGCACGCTATCGCCAACAAGGCAGAGCAGTTGCCGGCCTGCAAGGACCGGCTCGAAGCCACGATTTCCCGCTGGGCAGCCGCGCGTGATCGCGGTTGCAAACGCAGCGCCGCCAAGGCCTATGGTGGCGGATCGCTCGAGCCGATGGCCATGTCGATGTGCGTGCAGCATGAGAACGAGCAAATGGCCAAGAAGGTCGAGCGCCAGCGCAGCTGCGATCGCTAGGTACTTCTGGCGCCCTTCACGCAGGGGGCGTGCCGGGCCCCGTCTCAGCGCGCAGGTGCTTGGGTTTCCACGGGAGACGTGTCGATCATCTCTACAGCCAATGGCTCGGTGAAGATCCGCTTGAGGCGCTGCCCCGTCCACAGATAGTAGAACTTGCCTTCCGGAGGCTTCTCATTGAAGCTGCCGGAGATGATCAGCAGCCGGCTGTCGAGCCGGAAATCCACCCGCTCATCGCCGTTGCCCATGGCGCCCATGATCGCATCGACGTTGGGAAGGGTGTAGGCCTGGCCCGTGTTCTGGTCGAGTACCGCGAAGTTGCGGCAGTCGGTGCCGCATCCCCAGGCTGCCACCCGCAGATGGCCGGCGAAGTTGGGCGGCTCGTTGTAGGCGTGGTGGATGACTGTGGTGTAGCGCCGGGCCGTTCGGGTCGTCAGCCGCAGTGGTGGGTGTGAGCCTGCAAGGGGTTGATCGCGCGCGGTGGTCGGGTAGTCGATGAACTGCGGCGGCGCTTTCGGTGCCGCGGCGGCGGTGGCCGGGCACAGCAGGATCATCGAAAGCGCGGAGGCAATCGCCAGGTCTTGCGGGAGTGTGAAGCGTCTTGCACTCGGGGCGGATTGAATCGTTGGGCTCATGGGTCTTGCCGATGAAAAAGGCGGGAGGTGCGGCGGGGGAGTTCGGTGGCGCCGGGCATGAGCTGAAGATACATGTTCGGGTCGCAGCCCATCGAAGTCATCGATGCCGGCCGCGGCCACATAGGAGGGCATCCGGCGATCACGGCGAGCAAGCGGGCACTTCGTGAAGTCGTCCACGTTCGAGCTGTGCGCGGTGCTACTTTTGGGTGCTTACGCGAAGGCTGCAGCGCCTTACATAATCGAACAAAGCTCGCCCTGGTCCACAGCGGCGGTCATCTGCAGGGAGATCCCATGTCCATCCACGACGGCGTGTGTGCACGCACGTCCTTGTCGCCATGACGCGGCGCGTCACCATCGCCACGCCGGCAGGCGATGCGCTTCAGTTCCATCGCCTGGCCGGCCGCGAAGCACTCAGCCAGCCGTACACCTTCGACGTCGATCTGCTGGGCAGCCACAACGCCATCGACCCCAAGGCGCTGCTCGGGAAAAGCGCCTCCGTCGCCATCGAGACGGAGCATGGCGACACCCGCCATCTCGGCGGCATCGTGACCAGCTTCGGGCTGTCTCAAGAAGACAGCCGGCAGTCTTTCTACAGGATGCGGCTGCGTCCCTGGCTTTGGCTGGCAACGCGCAGAAGCGACTACCGCATCTTTCAGGACCAAACGGTTCCCGACATCGTGACGGCCGTCCTCGGGCGCTACGGCTATCCCATGGAGCAGAAGCTCAGCCGCAGCTACCGCGCCTGGGACTACTGCGTGCAGTACGGGGGGCCGACCGGCGGGGAAACGGACTTCGAGTTCGTCTCGCGCCTGTGCGAGCACGAGGGCATCTACTACTTCTTCCGCCACGAGGCCGGGCAGCACACGCTGGTCTTCGCCGACGACATCGCGAGTTCCCACGGCCCGCTGCCCGGCGGCGAAGAGCTTCGCTACCACCCCGACGAAAAGGCCGGCATGACCGGTGGCCTGGAGCCTGCCGAACGCGTCACCGAATGGATGCAGCACGAGAGCGTGCGCCCCGGCCGGCACCAGCGCCGCCACTATGACTTCGAGAAGCCCAAGGCCGACCTGACCACCCAGCGGCAGATGCCGCCCGGCCACGACCACGACGGTTTCGAGCAGTACGAATGGCCTGGCAACCACACCGAGCTCGGCGATGGCGAAACCTATGCGCGCGTGCGCAACGAAGAGCAACTGAGCGAGCGCAGCCGTGCGAGCGGGCGCTCGAACCGGCGCGACCTGGCGCCGGGCTTCACCATGCGCCTGGCCAGCCATCCCCGCGCCGACCAGAACCAGCAGTACCTGCTGCTCGGCGTGGACTACGACCTCCAGGAAAACCTCCAGGCCAGCGAAGGCGCGAGCGCCTCCGAGGGCTCCGTCCAGCGCTTTGCCTTCGACGTGCAGCCCACCACCTACGCATGGCGGCCGAAGCGCAGCACCGTCAAGCCGCGCTCGCGGGGGCCCCAGACCGCCGTGGTCGTCGGCCCGGCCGGCGAGGAGATCTGGACCGACAGGTACGGGCGGATCAAGGTGCAGTTCTTCTGGGACCGCCTGGGCCAGCACAACGAGAACTCCAGCTGCTGGCTGCGCGTGTCGCTCGGCTGGGCCGGCTCGACCTTCGGCATGGCCGCGTTGCCGCGCATCGGCCAGGAGGTGGTTGTCGATTTCCTCAACGGCGACCCGGACCACCCCATCGTCGTCGGCCGGGTGCACAACGCCGACGAGATGCCCGCCTGGCAGTTGCCCGAGCAGAAGCACCTGGCGGGCCTGCGCAGCCGCGAGCTCAAGGGCGGCCAGAGCAACCACCTGGCGCTCGACGACACGACCGGCAAGATCCAGGCGCAGCTCAAGAGCGACCATCAAAGCTCCAGCCTGAGCCTGGGCCACATCGGGCGCATCGACGACACCGCGGGGCGCAAGGACGATCGGGGCCAGGGCTTCGAACTGCGCACCGATGGGCATGGCGCCATCCGGGCGAAGGCGGGCCTGCTCGTCACGACCGAGCCGCGGCCCAACGCCCAGGCCCACATCACCGACATGCGCGAGACGGTGGGCCGGCTGACGCAAGGCCGTGACCTTCACGAGAGCCTGGCGGAGGCGGCCAAGGGTGCCAAGGCACACGAAGCGGGCGACCAGGACGAGGTCGCCAAGGGCCTCAAGGAGCAGAACGATGCGATCAGGGGCAGCGGCGGCAACGCGGCCCAGGGCGAATTCCCCGAGTTCCAGGAGCCGCACCTGACGCTGGCGAGTCCGGCCGGCATCCAGGCCACGGCACAGGGCTCCACGCACATCGTGAGCGTCGAGCACACGGCCATCACCAGCGGGGCGCATGCCAGCTTTGCCACCGGCAACAGCTTCCTGGTGAGCGCCAAGGACGCGGTGCGCATGGTCGCCTTCAACAACGGCATCCGCATGGCGGCCGCGGCCGCCGACATCGACATCACGGCGCTGAAGGACAGCATCAACGTACTGGCCAAGCTCAACGTCAAGATGGAGGCCAACCGGATCACCATCACGGCGAAGGAAGAGGTTCTTATCAACGGCGGCTCCAGCTATACGCGCTGGAATTCCGGTGGCATCGAGAGCGGCACCAACGGGCTGTGGCGCGCGCATGCCGCATCGCACTCGCTGGTGGGGCCGAAGAGCGATGGACAGCCCCGGTTGCCCCAGCCGACGCAGCTGCCGCGGGGGCGGCTCGACCTGTACCACCAGTACGTCAAGGCCGACGGCGCCAAGCGCCAGGGCGTGAAGCAAGGCGACTACACGGTGGTCGACTCCGACGGCGGCACGCACACCGGCAAGCTCGACGCGAACGGCTTCGCCTCCGTGGCGGGGCTTCCGCTCGGCCAGGCCAAGGTCACGTTCGGCGGCGATCCGAGCGATCCATGGGATACGGGCAGCTACTTCGGCCTGCCGAACCGCTGGCCCGCCCAGCCCGCGAGCGACAAGTCCATCGATGCGGGAGGTGGCGGATCGAGCTTGCTCGGCGGCGCAGCAACGGGCCTGCTGGGCCAGGCTGGTGGAGCGCTGGGCAGGGCGGGCGGCCTCGTGAGCCAGGCCAGCGAGGCGGCAAGCACGGCGCAGCAGGCCGTCGGCGCCGTGCAGGCCATCCAGCAAGGCGGCGCCAAGGCATTGCTGGGCCAGGTCGGCCAGGCGGCCGGCGGCATGGCCGCGCAGACCGTGGGCGCCATGGTGCCCAAGCTGCCCGCGCCGCTGCCTTCGATGCCGACGCTGCCGCTCGGCCAGACGCCGGGCTTCGCGGGCTGATCGCCGGCGCCGCTCGACGACGACCACCAGAGAACACGGGAGAGATTCGCGAATGGTTGACCAGGCCCCCCAGAACGACGCGCAAGCCAAGGAGCGCGAGCGCCAGACCGCGGTGGCGCCGCTCAACACCATCGGCGAGGAAGACATCGGCGCCGGCGCCGCCAAGATCGACAAGTGGCTGCGCAAGCTCACCAACGACTACGTCACGCTGAACGTGCTGACGACCTTCGCGGGCAGCCTGCCGGTCATCGGCAACATCATGGCGCTCATCGACGCGGTCTGGGACCTCGTCGAGATGGTCACCAAGAAGGCGTACAGCGATGTGCTGCAGTGGGTGAGCCTGGCCATCAACCTGCTGGGCGTGATCCCGTTTCCGCCCGCCACCGGCGCGGCGCGCATGAGCCTGCGGCCCATGCTGCACCTGCTCAAGCAGGAGATCGCCAAGTCGGCCAGGAACGTGGTGCCGAACATCGGCGAGGCGTTCATCGCCGTGCTCGTCACCCACCTGAACGACACCATTGCCGGCACGCTCGACAAGTTCGTGGACGAGGCGCTCGGCCAACTCGACGGCTTCCTGCAGTCCTGCGCGAAAAAGGTCGACGGCATCGCCGACGCGCTGATCGGCGCGCTGCAGGTGGCGCTCGGCGAGAAGCCGGTGTTCGCGACGGGCGTTGCTGCCGAGAGGAACACCTACGACCCCAAGACCCAGAGCACCTGGAGCCGCATGATGGCCGCCGCGGCCGAGGCCGCGAAGAAATCCGCCAACTACGTGGCGGCCACCACGAGCCACTATGCGCTGCCCGACAGCGCCAAGGCGATGATCCGGGACACCGTCGCCAGTTTGACCGACCTCAAGGGCATGGCGCGGCGGCAGATCATGCGGCTGGGCGACGAGGGCCTGCAGTACGGCATCAAGTGGATGATCAAGATCCTCAAGGATGCGTTGCTCAGGCGCAAGGGAAAGCACAGCGCCAACATTTCCGCGAACCACGGAACGCAGGTGGAGAGCAAGAAGCCCGGCGGGGAGCACGGCGCCACGTCCGCCCAAGTGCCGGCCAGCGGCGACCCCAGCTGCAAGAACTGCACGAATGCCGCCGCGGGCGGCGCCATCAGCCTGGCCACCGGCTGCGAGAGCTTCGGCCACACCGACTTCGTACTCGGCGCGCCCCTGCCCATCGCCTGGACGCGCACCTACCGCAGCGACCTGGCCGCCTTCGACCAGGGCAGCCTCGGCGCGCGCTGGATCACGCCCTACAGCACGCGCGTGGACGTCGCCAAGGCCGCCAAGGGCCGCCGCCAGGGCCAGATGAGCCTGATCTATCACGGCGCCGACGGCCGCAGCCACGCCTTTCCGCTGCTGGCCGTGGGACAGAGCCATCGCAACCCGATCGAGGAGATCACCCTCACGCGCCTCAGCGAGCGCCTGCTGGCGGTCGACTTCGGCAAGCCCATGCCGGCCGGCGAAGCCGCCGACTGGCGCGAGACCTACGAGCTCGTCGACACCATCGCCGCCAAGGCCGGCTCGCAGGGCAAGCAGCACTTCCGGCTGGTGGCGCAGCACACGCGCAGCGGCGCCGCCATCGGCCTGCGCTATGACCACGTGATTGCGGCCACCGGCGAGCAGGTGCTGAGCGACATCGTCAGCAGGCAGGGCGAGGCCATCATCGCCCACGTCGGCACCCAACCCGATGCGCAGACCGGCCTCATCAAGGCCCTGTGGGAGCTGAAGGACGACCGCGTCGTTCGCCAGCTGGCCGCCTACACCCACGATGGCGAAGGCGACCTCGCCACCGCGCAGGACGAGAACGGCGCCGGCTGGCAGTACAGCTACAGCCACCACCTCGTCACGCGCTACACCGACCGCACCGGCCGCGGCATGAACCTGCAGTACGACGGCACCGGCGCCGACGCCAAGGCCGTGCGTGAGTGGAGCGACGACGGCAGCTTTGCGCTCACGCTCGAGTGGGACAAGAACATCCGGCTCACCTACCTGACCGACGCCCTCGGCGCCGAGACCTGGTACTACTACGACGTGCTGGGCTACACCTACCGGATCATCCACCCGGACAAGCGCGAGGAATGGTTCCTGCGCGACGATGCCAAGAACATCACGCGCCACATCCACACCGACGGCACCACCGACGACTACGTCTACGACGCCAACGGCAACCTCAAGACCCACACCCGCGCCGACGGCAGCAGCGTGCACTACGCCTACGACCCGCGGCACCGTGTCACCGGCATCCTCGATGCCGAAGGCGGCGCCTGGAAGCGCGACTACGACGCGAACGGCAACCTCACCGAAGAGATCGATCCGCTCGGCCACAAGACCGAATACGCCTACGACCCCGCCGGGCGTCCGGTGCGCATCACCGACGCCAAGGGCGGCGTCAAGACCCTGGCCTACACCCCCGACGGCCAGCTGGCCAGCCACACCGACTGCTCGGGCAAGACCACCCAGTGGGCCTACGACGGCCGCGGCCGCCTGGCCAGGATCACCAACGCCCTGGGCCAAGCCACCCGGTACCGCTACACCGAAGCCGGCGAAACCGCGCAGGCCGCGATGCCGGCGGACCACGCCAACCACCCGGGCCAGCTCGAGGAGATCGTCCACCCCGACAACACCAGCGAGCACTTCGCGCACGACGCCGAGGGCCGCCTGCTCGCCCACACCGACGCGCTGGGCCGCCGCACCAGCTACGCCTACACCCGCGCCGGCCTCGTGTCCCAGCGCACCGACGCGTCCGGCCACACCCTCAAGTACCACTGGGACCTGCTGGGGCGCCTGCGCGAACTGCACAACGAGAACGGCAGCCGCTACGACTTCCGCTACGACCCGGTCGGCAGGCTGCTCGAGGAAACCGGCTTCGACCGCAAGACCACCCAGTACCGCTACGACGAAGCCAGCGGCGTGCTGGCCGAGGTCATCGAAGCCGGCCACAGCACCCGGCTCGAATTCGATCCCCTGGGCCGCCTGAGCGAGCGCCAGGCCGGTGACCAGGCCGAGCGCTTCGCCTACGACCGCAACGGCCGCCTGGTCGAGGCCACCAACGCCGAGGCCAGGCTCCAGTGGTTCTACGACCGCGCAGGCAACCTGGTGCGCGAGCACCAGCACTACCTGGACCATGGCCACACGGCGGTCTGGCAGCACGGCTACGACGAGCTCCACCAGCGCGTTGCCAGCGTCCGCCCCGACGGCCACATCACCCAATGGCTCACCTACGGCTCCGGCCACGTGCACGGCCTGCTCGTGGACGGCCAGGACATCCTGGGCTTCGAGCGCGACGACCTGCACCGCGAGATCGGCCGCGACCAGGGCAACGGCCTGCACCAGGGCTCGAAGTACGACCCGGCCGGCCGGCTGCTGGAGCAGCAGATCTCGCAGACGAAACCCGGCGCGGTCGAGGCCGTCGGCATCCGCCGCAGCTATGCCTACGACAAGGCCGGCCAGCTGGTGGCCATCGGCGACAGCCGCCGCGGCAACCTGAGCTACCGCTACGACCCCGTGGGGCGCCTGCTCGAAGCCCACAGCCGCCTGGGCCGCGAGACCTTCGCCTTCGATCCGGCGGGCAACATCGGCAACCCTTCCGACACCAATGCCGACACACAGGCGACCGGCCGCGTCACCACCCGCGTGGCGGTGCGCCTGGGCGGCGATGGCCGCAGCATGGCCGGCCGGCTGATGGACAACCTGCTCAAGGACTACGCCGGCACCCACTACAAGTGGGACGAGCGGGGCAACCTGGTCGAGCGCAGCCGCAACGGAGAAAAGAGCACCTTCACCTGGGATGGCTTCAACCGCATGCGCAGCGCCGAGACCTTCGGTGAGACCACGAGCTTCAGCTACGACGCGCTGGGCCGGCGCATCGCCAAGCGCACCAGCGATGCAGTGACCCTGTTCGGCTGGGACGGCGACACGCTGGCCTTCGAGAGCACGCAGAGCACCGAGGGCCAGCAGGAGCATCAAGCCTGGCGCGGCGACAGCGTGCACTACATCCACGAGCCCGGCTCCTTCGTGCCGCTGGTGCAGATCCGGCAGGCGCAGGCGGTGGCGCTGAGCCAGACCACGGACGTGAAAGCACTGATCGCGGCCAACGGCGGGCGCTACGACATCGAGCAGGATTCGCTGTGGAACGGGGAGCAACTCAAAGCGCCCCAGCCCTTCTCAAGAGAGGAGATCGCGTTCTACCAGTGCGACCACCTGGGCACCCCGCAGGAGCTGACGGACCATGAAGGACGCATCGCCTGGTCGGCCAGCTACAAGGCCTGGGGGGAAGCGAAGCAGGCGATCAGCGAGGCGGGGCGCAAGGCGGGGTTCAGGAACCCGATCCGGTTCCAGGGGCAGTACTTTGACGATGAGACGGGGCTGCACTACAACCGGTATCGGTATTACGACCCGGCGGTAGGGAGGTTCGTCTCTAAAGATCCGATAGGGTTGCTGGGAGGGATCAATCTCCAGCAGTACGCGCCGAATCCGGTGGAGTGGGTTGATCCATTGGGCTTGGCGGGGAATAGAGCCAATCGCAGGGCCGGACAAATCCTCCAAGACCAGCAAGCCGCCTCGGGCGGGCACGCTTATTCGCGGCATGGCGCGCAGACGACCATGGCGCAGCAGGAACATCGGGCCATTACCGGCATTCCTCCCGATGATCCGTGTCCGAGAAGACCTCGACCGGTGAACTCCACCCGATTCCTTAGCAACGTCGATCAGTTAGATGCCATTCAGCGCGCAAATCGGGAGATGGATAGAACTGGAAGTTCGCGTGTAACCGTTGATATGAGGCGTGTTATCGGTGAGGGATATAGAAGAGGTGGAGGTTGTCCGGAGACAACCACAAAGGCAACCGTATTTCGAGGGCCAAATGGAACAATCACTGCATACCCGGAACTTGGGCCTTGATCTATGAAGCAAATCTTCCCTGACTACATCCGTGAACTGGACTACTACTTGGGGTCCATGAGCGACGACGACCTAGCCGATTTCTACATTAATGATGCTGATTGCCGCACCAAGTTGTTTGACGCGATGAAGGTCGATTTCGATCGCTTCGGTCCTTTGAGCAAGCAACGGGTTCTGGAGGCTATCGAATTCATCCTCTCTTCGGGTCAGATTGACAAGTTTTGGGGGTACGTTGTGCCGCAAGCAGTGCCACTTGATGAAGTCGAAGACAAGCCGGGCTACTTGCGCGCGCTCTACGAGAAGTTGGTGGGGCATGAGCCGCTACAAAGAGACTTCGGCTCGGATGTGGAATTGGTCGATGCCATCGGGCCACACGGCATCGATGTCAGGCAATAGCTCAAGGACTATGCAGGCACCCACTACAAGTGGGACGAGCGGGGCAACCTGGTCGAGCGCAGCCGCAACGGAGAAAAGACCACCTTCACCTGGGACGGCTTCAACCGCATGCGCAGCGCCGAGACCTTCGGTGAGACCACAAGCTTCAGCTACGACGCGCTGGGCCGTCGCATCCCCAAGCGAAGCTCACACGCGACGACCTTGTTTGGCTGGGACGGCGACACGTTGGCCTTCGAGAGCACGCAAGCATCGAGGGCCGCCAGGAATACCTGGGGCCGCGGCGACAGCGTGCACTACATCCACGAGCCCGGCTCGTTCGTGCCGCTGGTGCAGATACGACAGGCCCAAGCCGTTGCGCTGAGCCAGACCACCGACGTGAAGGCACTGATCGCAGCCAACGGCGGGCGCTACGACATCGAGCGGGATCCGCTGTGGAACGGGGAACAGCTCAACCAGCCGCCCCAGCCCTTCTCAAAAGAGGAGATCGCGTTCTACCAGTGCGACCACCTGGGCACGCCGCAGGAGCTGACGGACCATGAGGGACGCATCGCCTGGTCGGCCAGCTACAAGGCCTGGGGGGAGGCCAAGCAGGCGATCAGCGAGGCGGGACGCAGGGCCGGGTTCAGGAATCCGATCCGATTCCAGGGGCAGTACTTTGACGACGAGACGGGGCTGCACTACAACCGGTATCGGTATTACGACCCGGTGAGTGGGCGGTTCGTAGGCAGAGATCCGATCGGGCTGGCAGGAGGCACGAACCTTCATTTGTTTGTGCCAAATCCTGTGCAGTGGGTCGACCCATTTGGGTTGACGTGTCATCCCACTAGGCGTGCCAGTCTAAGAGAAATCCGCAGACAGCTTGGAATTCCAATGTCTCAGCAACCCATAGGTCAAAAAATGATTCCACTGACCGACTCAACAGGCGGTTGGATTCTGGGGGAGGACAAGAAGCCGATCATGACGCGGGAGTTGACTTATCAAGTCAACGGAAAAAACGTAGTCGTTCAAGATCACTCTGCCGGCCACTATTACGGCGAAGGTGGAGTTGGAGATCAACCATCTCACCATAATGTTCGTCCAGAACAAAATACCCGAACCGGAAAAGTTGACGGAATGGACGATCACTATTACTTCAATTGCCGGAATAAAAAATGAATACCTCTCATAGGATCTTAAACCCTCAGGCATTATTATCGCTGTACGATGAATTTCCATCCCTAAAAGGATCCGAAATAGTAGAAATCCTATTTAAGCGCGACGAACCCAGGGTTTCTGTAAAAATCATGACCAGCAAAAAGCCCATACGCACTCCCACCAGATGGCCTCAAAGCTTTGATGTGATTTATCTGGCAATGTCTTTTATTGGGACCAGGAAAATTTCTCAACACGGCTGGGGGCACGCCAATATTGTGGATCAATTCGACATTGAAAACTCAAGTGATTCAGTGTCTGTGCGCATATCCTGCAATAATGATTTCTCGCTCTCCTTTGATTGCGACTGGATTTCGGTTGATAGCCTTGCCCCAGGAAGTATCGGAACTCCATAGCGATTCAAGACTATGCGGGAACCCACTACACGTCGGACGAGCGGGGCAACCTGATCGAGCGCAGCCGCAACGGAGAAAAGACCACCTTCACCTGGGACGGCTTCAACCGCATGCGCAGCGCCGAGACCTTCGGTGAGACCACAAGCTTCAGCTACGACGCGCTGGGCCGTCGCATCGCCAAGCGAAGCTCACACGCGACGACCTTGTTTGGCTGGGACGGCGACACGCTGGCCTTCGAGAGCACGCAAAGCATCGAGGGCCGCCAGGAATACCTGGGGCCGCGGCGACAGCGTGCACTACATCCACGAGCCCGGCTCCTTCGTGCCGCTGGTGCAGATACGACAGGCCCAAGCCGTTGCGCTGAGCCAGACCACCGACGTGAAGGCGCTGATCGCAGCCAATGGCGGGCGCTACGACATCGAGCAGGATCCGCTGTGGAACGGGGAGCAACTCAACACGCCCGCCCCGTTCGCGAAGGAAGAGATCGCGTTCTACCAGTGCGACCACCTGGGCACGCCGCAGGAGCTGACGGACCACGAGGGACGCATCGCCTGGTCGGCCAGCTACAAGGCCTGGGGGGAAGCCAGGCAGGCGATCAGCGAGGCGGGGCGGAAGGCCGGGTTCAGGAATCCGATCCGGTTCCAGGGGCAGTACTTTGACGATGAGACGGGGCTGCACTACAACCGGTATCGGTATTACGACCCGGTGGCGGGGAGATTTATATCGAAGGATCCTATTGGGTTACAGGGTGGTGAGAATGGCTATTTGTATGCACCCAGCGCGATTGAATGGGCCGATCCTCTGGGGTTATGCCCGATCGGCGCCCAGCGACGACAACAAACGCAAGGCGATGTCACTTTACCGACCGCCAGGGCTGCCCGGCGTGCTGCGATGAGAGCTCAGAATATTCCGACTTCGAGAAGCTATTCCACCGTATTGCGCCCTGACGGCGTAGATGGCTCAGGTGGCAAAATGTACATCGAAGAAATTCGCGACGGCGGCCAAAACTCAGGCGGCCCCCGGAAGATTGGTGAAGTCAAAGTGCATCCTGACGGGCATCAATTTCCGCCAACAAGGCAGACCCCTTGTCCAACTTATGAGCTGCCTCACTACCATGACCCCGATGGCCAGCACATCTCCTATGAACGTGGGCATGTTCGCCCGACAAACAAGTACGGCCGATGAGTAGCTTCTCTACTTTCAACGATACGGGCGGAATAGTTTTCCGCGAAGCAACTTCACTCGATCTCGGAGCTGATGCTTTCTGGTTTCGATTTCATACAGCTGCAGACATGTATCGGCTATCCACAGCAACACTTCCGACGTTCGGCATGACGAAGGCTTTTTTGTTGACAGAGATTTTGCCTGGCGCAGTCAACCCCAAACTTAGCGAATTTCAAGGCGCGTTTGGCCGAGCAAAGTTGCTAGAAATGAATCGACGCAGAATCTTCAGAAGAAAACTGATTGGATCTTCCGAGAGTTTCTTCTTGGACGGTGCTTCCGCTTTCCAAAGTGAGGACTGGAGAAACTACCTGAGATCTGTGTACAACACAGCAGCCGGATTCCTTTTGGTTGGAAATGAAGATGTTACCTCGGCAGTAGAGGGCGCAATTCAACTTGGAAGTTTTTCAGAATTCCTGAAATTCTTGATTCTTCGTTGCCATTCGGTTGGGGTATTCATGGAGGACCACCGAGGCATGAGAAGCATAGTGTTTGTCGGGAACTCCAGTGTTAATTTGATGGAATCCATGGCTGAATATAAGTCTGAATCCTCAGATGCAGTGCTTGAGTCGGTACGTGCGTATGGTGATCGGCTGGCAAACAGAGGATTGATTGAACGGGCTCTGCGAGTTTATTGAGTCAATTTGTATGGTGATGGGCCTGCACCAGGGCTCGCGCTACGACCCGGCCGGCCGACTGCTGGAGCAGCAGATCTCGCAGACCCAACCCTGCGAGGCCGTCGGCATCCGCCGCAGCTATGCCTACGACAAGGCAGGCCAGCTGGTGGCCATCGGCGACAGCCGCTGCGGCAACCTGACCCGGGTGGGGCGCTTCCTGGAAGCCCACAGCCGCCTGAAGCACAAATAATGACATTCAATTTAACAAGGGCTCAAGAGAAGAGACTTTTTCTTCTGCAGAAGAAAAATTTCGAGGAATTGGGGATTAAATCGGATTCAATCTTAGATTTAATTCAATTCCCTGAATCTTCGGTTTTTATTGAGAGAGTAAAAACCATTGCGGACTCCAAGCGCGGCACAGAGATACAAGGCGCAGTCCACTTATTCGTACATTTATTCGAGTTTGCCGCCATTCAAAGTACGGCACTCTTCCTGATTCTTCCCGGTCTTTCGCCTCAAACCGGGTTCACTTATGCACGATATCCTGCAATTAAGGTCAAGGCAAGGCAATTACGTCCCCTCCTTGAATCAATACAAGGAAGGTTTATTGAGGTGGACTATTTTGCCTTGGTTTCCGAAGATTTTAAGCACGGCGTTGTTTTTGATATCTACGCGGGAAATCCAGAAATTCACGGCACGGACAAAGAAATTTGCCGAATTACCAAATGGTAAGTCTGCGCCATACAACTGTCGAGGCAGTAAAGATTCGAGCGCCAACGTCTTTTATGCACAGCCTCTACAAGGAGCAAAACACAAAGGATTTGGTCATCTTCAAAATACATCCGGATGCTATTTTTGAGGTGCAAGAACTAGAATACGACATCAAGCTATTCATAATCGAAAAATCTATTTAGATCTCGCATATTTCGAACGTCAACATTTTCAGCCTTGTCGCACTTATCGTAAATCAGGGAGCCCAATGAAACGACTCATATTGACACTACTGGTCTTGGCAGCCAACACCAGTTTTTCCTCGGAGACCGCATCCAAGGAAATCAATCTCGGCAAATTACACCAAAGCTACGTAAAGGCGGGTTACTCGACCATGGATTTGCCAGAATTCAATAAGAGAGTCGCATTTTCCGGCGTAGTGGTCGGCGGACCGACCAAAGGCTTCAAAAGAGGGCCAGATAGCGCGAATGGCGGTGTTTTGCTCAAAGTAGGCGTTGCCGGGTCGGAAAACGAACTCGCTCGTATGGTTGCCCGCGATGCCGCTACTGCAGAAAAAATGGCGGCCCTGACAGCGGGTACTGCATTCAAGGCTACGTGCACCGTTGCGTTCGCATCGGGCACGGGCTATATCCCTTTGCAAGACTGCGTTTTCCCTTAGGCAGGGAGGAAGGCCGGGTTCAGGAACCCGATCCGGTTCCAGGGTCAGTACCTGGATGAAGAGACGAGGTTGCACTACAGCCGGCATCGTTATTACGATCCGCGCAGTGGGCGGTTCGTATCCAAAGACTCGATTGGACTGCTCGGCGGAATAAATTTCCAACAGTACGCGCCGAATCCGATTGAGTGGATTGACCCGCTTGGGCTGGCGGGCAACCGAGCCAACCGCAGGGCCGGAAGCATCCTTCAACGGCAAGACGCAGTCTCGGGCGGGCATGCGTACTCTCGGCATGGAGCACATACGACGATGCTTGACCAGCAAAGACGTGCAACGAATGGCGTGCCACCGGACGATCCGACCAGAAAGCCTAAGAAATGCGGCCCGAACTCTACCCGCTTCTTGAGTAGCGTCGATCAGCTGGATGCGATTCAGCGCGGAATAGCTGAGATGGATCGCCAGGGGACCAACCGAGCGACCATCAATATGGGACGCACGATTGGCGAGGGCTACAGAAAGGGCGGCAATTGCCCGAAAGAAAACACCAAGTTTGCAACTGTGGTGCGAGGCCCCAATGGGATCGTCACCGCTTTCCCGGACCTTGATGGACGACCATGAAGAAAATTTTCCCTTGGTATATCCGCGCAATGGATTACTTCTTGCTGGCGATGACCGACGACGATCTTGATGAATTTAATATCAACAACGCTGAGTGCCAAGCCAAGCTATTCGATGCGATGAAGGCGGACTTTGATCGCTTCGGCCCAGTAAGCAAGCAAAGAACCCTGGAGTCCCTCGAGTACCTCTACTCGTCAGGCCAGATTGAAAAACTTTGGGGCTACGTGGTTCCGGGGGCGGCCGACGTGGAAGAAGTCGAAGACAAGCACGATTTCCTGCGCGCGCTGTACCGGAAGCTGTCGGGTCACAAGCTTGAGCAGAAGGATTTCGGCGCCGACGTGGAGCTGGTAACGGACCCCGGACCGCGCGGCGTCGACATACGCGAATAACTTGGCCGGGCAGCGACATCATCAGCAAGCAGGGCGACGCCACGCTCGCCCATGTCGGTACCCGCCCCCATGGGGCGCCTGCTGGAAGCCCACAGCCGCCTGGGCCGCGAGACCTTCGCCTTCGATCCGGCGGGCAACATCGGCAACCCTTCCGACACCGGTGCGGACACACAGGCGGCCGGCCGCGTCACCACCCGCGTGCGGTGCGCCTGAACGGCGATGGCCGCAGCATGGCCGGCCGGCTGATGGACAAGCTGCTCAAGGACTACGCCGGCACCCACTACACATGGGACGAGCGGGGCAACCTGGTCGAACGCAGCCGCAACGGAGAAAAGACCACCTTCACCTGGGATGGCTTCAACCGCATGCGCAGCGCCGAGACCTTTCGGCGAGACCACAAGCTTCAGCTACGACGCACTGGGCCGGCGCATCGCCAAGCGAAGCTCACACGCGACGACCCTGTTCGACTGGGACGGCGACACGCTGGCCTTCGAGAGCACGCAGAGCACCGAGGGTCAGCAGGAACAGGCATGGCGCGGCGACCGCGTGCACTACCTCCACGCGCCCCGACCCCAAGGAGAGAAGGGTAGAGCGCGCGACGGCACCGCCCATGCGCTGCAGATAATCGAAACATGATCGCGCTCGACTGCTACTACAGCCTCTCCTCCCCCTGGGCCTACCTCGGCGGCCCGCAACTGCAGGACATCGTGCGCCGCCACCACGTGCGGCTCACGCTCAAGCCGTACGACTTCCAGGCCGTGGTGCCTCAGACCGGCGGCATCCCGCTGAAGACCCGGCCGGAGCCGCGCCGCACGTACCACGCGCTCGAGCTGGCGCGCTGGAGCGACTACCTCGGCATGCCGCTGAACCTGGCGCCCGCGCACTATCCCAAGGGCGCGCCGAGCGACCCGAACTGGAACAAGTACCCTGGCTGGATGGTGATTGCCGCGCAGCTGCAGGGGCTCGACGCGCAGCCGCTGTCGCACGCGCTGCTGCGCGCGCTGTGGGCCGAGGAGCGCGACACGTCGCAGGCGGAAGTGCGCATCGCGGTGGCCGACGAGAGCGGCTACGACGGCGCCTCGCTGCAGGCGCTGGAGCAGGCGGCCGAGACGCTGGCAGCCTATCGTGCCAACAGCGCGGCGGCAGTGGAGGCGGGGGTGTTCGGCGCACCGACCTTCATCCTGAACGGCGAGCGCTTCTGGGGGCAGGACCGGCTGGCGTTTCTCGATCGGGCATTGGACAAACTGCGCCAAGCCAGCGGCGGATAATCCGAGGATGCGAATCCGCTTTACCAAGATGCAGGGAGCCGGCAACGATTTCGTCGTGCTGGACGAAACGCGCGGCACGTTGGGCCTCAGCGCCGCGCAGTACCGCTTCCTGGCCGACCGCCACTTCGGCGTCGGCGCCGACCAGATCCTCACCGTGCGGCCCTCGCCCGCGGAAGGCATCGATTTTCAATACGTCATTCACAACGCCGACGGCGGCGAGGTGGAGCAGTGCGGCAATGGCGCGCGCTGCTTCATGCGCTTCGTGAGCGAACACAAGCTGACCAAGAAGACCGAAGTGCGCGTGCAGACGCTGGCCGGCGTCATCGAGCCGCGCATGGGCGCGGACGGCCGCGTGACGGTCGACATGGGCGCCCCCGTCTTCGAGCCCGAACGCATTCCCTTCGACACCGCCGGGCTCGACCCGCAGCATGACGGTGCATGGCAGAAGTGGCATCTTGCGCTGGGTACGCGAGCAGGCAGTGCTATCGTTTCGGTAGCGGTGCTGTCGATGGGCAATCCGCACGCGGTGCAGGTGGTCGACAACGTCGACACAGCCCCGGTGGCCGAGCAGGGCCCGCAGATCGAGCACCACCCGCGCTTCCCGCAGCGGGTGAACGCGGGCTTCATGCAGGTGGTCGACCGCTCCAACATCAAGCTGCGGGTGTTCGAGCGCGGTGCCGGCGAAACGCTGGCCTGCGGCACGGGCGCCTGCGCGGCGGTGGTGGCGGGCATCCGCCTCGGCCTGCTGGACCGCCGGGTCGACGTGCAGACGCACGGCGGCATCCTCACGATCGAGTGGCAGGGAGGAGGCCAGCCGGTGCTGATGACCGGGCCGGCCACCACGGTCTTCGAAGGCGATATCGAGGTGCCTGAGCTGCCATGACCCCCTTCACGAACAACAACGACGCCAAAAACGCCATGAATCCGATCACCGAAGACGACATCGCGAACTACCTGGCGAACACGCCCGATTTCTTCGAGCGCCATGCCCAGCTGCTGGCGCAGGTGCAGCTCACCAGCCCGCACGGCAACCGCGCCGTGAGCCTGCAGGAGCGCCAGGCCGAGATGCTGCGCGAGAAGATCAAGGCGCTGGAGCACCGCCTGATGGACATGGTGCGCCACGGCACCGAGAACGTGGTCATCGCCGACCGCCTGCAGCGCTGGACCAAGGGCCTGCTGACCACGCGCGATCCGCGCAGCCTGCCGTACAGCATCGCGGTCGACCTGCAGTCGCTGTTCCTGGTGCCGCAGACGGCCATCAAGGTGTGGGACTGCGGCAGCGAATACCTCAACGAGGCCTATGCCCAGTGGGTGAGCGACGACGTGAAGGCGCTGGCCACTTCGCTGACCTCGCCTTACTGCGGGCTCAATTCGGGCTTCGAGGCGGCCAACTGGCTGCCGGAGCCGCAGGCGGCGATGTCGATCGCGCTGATTCCGCTGCGCCCCGACGCCGAATCGCCGGCCTTCGGCCTGCTGGTGCTGGCGTCGCCCGACGCGCAGCGCTTCAACGCCGAGATGGGCACCGACTTTCTCGAGCGTATCGCCGAGCTGGCGTCGGGCGGGCTTTCGCGGCTGCGTCCTTGAAACGCCCGCGCTGGTTGCGGCGGCCCTGGCAGGTCGCGCTGGCCGGCGCGCTGCTGGCCGTGGCGCTGGCGTACGCGGCCATCGGAGCGTTCATCTGGTCGCATGCCGAAGAGCTGCTGGCGCATCCGCCGCAGCGGCCGGCCGACGCGGCATTGGTGCTCGGCAGCCGCGCCTATCTCGACGGAAAGCCGCACCCGTGCCTCACCGGCCGGGTCGATACGGCATTGGCGATGGCGCATGCCGGCGTGGTCAGGCAGCTGGTTTTTTCAGGCGGCGTTGATTCGGAAGACGGCCGCACGGAGGCCATGGCGATGCAGGAGCATGCCGTGGAGGCGGGCTTTGCCGGGCCGATGTTGCTGGAGCCGGCGTCGACTTCCACGCGGCTGAATCTCTCGCTGTCGCGTCCGCTGCTGCTGGCGGCCGGCGTGCGCAGCGTGGTGATCGTGTCGGAGCCGTATCACCTGTGGCGGGTCGAGCGGCTCGTGAAGATGAGCGGCTTCGACCAGAGCTTCGACGTGCAGTACGCGGCGGCGCCCACGTCGTGCTGGCGTGCCCTGGGCCCGTTCTCCAAGGGCGCATTGCGCGAGCCGGCGGCCATCATCAACAATGCCGGCCATGGCTACCTCTTCTGAGCCGGTCGCATCCACTCCATCGGACTGGATCGAGAAATACCTGGAGCACGTGCGCGTCGAGCGCCGGCTCGCGGCGCGTACGGTCGAGCTCTACGCCTTTCACCTGCAGGCCCTGCGCGACCACGCAGCCGAGGCCAGGCTGCCGCTGGACCGCGTGCAGACCGCCCACGTCCGACGCTGGATGGCGCAGCTGCACAGCGCCGGGCGCGAGCCGCGCGGCATTGCGCTGGTGCTGTCGTGCTGGCGCAGCTTCTACCGCTGGCTGGGCCACGAAGGCCTGATCGGCTTCAACCCCGTGCAGGATGTGCATGCGCCGAAGGCCGGCAAGCCCTTGCCCAAGGCGCTGGGCGTGGACGACGCGGTGCGCCTCGCCGAGCTGTACGACCCCGAGGCCGACCCCTGGACCGAGGCGCGCGACGGCGCCATCGTCGAGGTGCTCTACGGCTGCGGCCTGCGCGTGAGCGAGCTCACGGGGCTCGACGCGCAGGCGAGCGGCACGGCGCGCGGCTGGCTCGATCTCGATGCGGGCGAAGCCAATGTGCTCGGCAAGGGCAGCAAGCGCCGCATCGTGCCGATGGGCAGCAAGGCGGCCGAGGCGGTGCGCGACTGGCTCGCCGTGCGCGCAGACTGCGCCGGACTGGCCACCGCCCGGCTGCGCGACCCGCAGGCCGCGGCCGCGCTCTTCATCAGCGCCAAGGGCCTGCGGATGTCGTCGCAGGCGGTGTGGAAGCTGCTGCGCGAGCGCAGCCTCAAGGCCGGCCTTGCAGCGCCGGTGCATCCGCACATGCTGCGCCATTCGTTTGCGAGCCACGTGCTGCAGTCGAGCAGCGACCTGCGCGCGGTGCAGGAGCTGCTGGGCCACGCCAACATCGCGACCACGCAGGTCTATACACGGCTGGATTTTCAGCACCTGGCCAAGGCCTACGACGCGGCACATCCGCGTGCCAAGGCCAGGCCCGAGAACGACAAGTAAGCAAGCAACGAACAATGAAAACCCTTCGCCTCAAACCCGGCAAAGAGCGCTCGATGCAGCGCCGCCATCCCTGGGTCTTCGAATCCGCCATCGCGCGCGGTGGCGCCGACTCCGGCGAGACGGTGCGCGTGGAGTCGCACGACGGCGCCTTCCTCGCCTGGGCGGCGTTCAGCCCCACGTCCAAGATCCGCGCGCGGGCCTGGAGCTTCGTCGAAACGCAGCGCATCGACGCCGCGTTCTTCGCCTCGGTGTGCGCCCGCGCCGTGACTGCCCGCGGCCTGTTCGATCTGCAGAGCGACGGTGTGCGGCTGGTGCACGGCGAGGCCGATGGCCTGCCGGGGCTGATCGTCGACCGCTACGGCGATACGCTGGTGGCGCAGTTTCTCTCGGCCGGCGTCGAGCGCTGGAAAGATGTTCTGGCCGACGCGCTGCTCAAGGCCACGGGCCTGATGAAGCTCTACGAACGCTCCGACGCCAGCGGCCGCGAGCGCGAAGGCCTGAAGCCGGTCACGGGCTGGCTGCGCGGGGAGGGCGCCACCGAAATCACGATCCGCGAGCACGGCTGGAAGCTGTCGCTCGACATCGCGACCGGCCACAAGACCGGCTTCTACCTCGACCAGCGCGACAGCCGCCAGCGCTTTGCCGAGCTGGCGCAGCATCGGCGCTTCCGGCGCGTGCTGAACTGCTTCTGCTACACGGGCGGGTTCACCGTCGCGGCGCTGGCGGGGCTGAAGGCCGCGGGCGCGCTCGAAGGCGCGGAGCTGGTGTCGGTCGATTCATCGCAACCCGCGCTCGAACGCGCACGCGGCCATCTCGCGCTCAACGGCTTCGAAGGCCAGGGCATCCAGGCGGAGTTTCTCGACGCCAACGTCAACACCGTGCTGCGGGAGTTCATCGACCAGGGGCGCACCTTCGACGCCATCGTGCTCGACCCGCCGAAGTTCGCGCCCACGGTGGCGCATGCCGAGCGCGCCGCGCGGGCCTACAAGGACATCAATCGCCTGGCGCTCAAGCTGCTGGAGCCGGGCGGCGTTCTGTTGACGTTCTCGTGCTCGGGCGGCATCAGCGCCGACCTGTTCCACAAGATCGTGGCCTCCGCGGGGCTCGATGCAGGCGTGGACGGCTATATCGCCGAGCGCCTGGGCGCAGCGCCAGACCATCCGATGACCATCGAATTCCCGGAAGGGGAGTACCTGAAGGGCCTGGTGGTGGTCCGAAAGCCAGCCTGAAACCGGCTTGACCCTGCCACCAACGCAACTCAGTGGCATTGGCTAAACTGCCGGCCACGCCTTTTTCGCCCCCTTTTTCCTGTTTTTCCGCTTCCGGAGCACTCCCTTCATGGCCCTCATTCCCGCGACCATCCTCACCGGCTTTCTCGGCTCGGGCAAGACCACGCTGCTCAAACGCATCCTGACCGAAGCCCACGGCCAGAAGATCGCGGTCATCGAGAACGAGTTCGGCGAAGAGAACATCGACAGCGACATCCTCGTGACCGAGTCGAAGGAGCAGATCGTGCAGATGAGCAACGGCTGCGTCTGCTGCACCATCCGCGAAGACCTGCGCGAGGCGCTGCAGCTGCTGGCCGCCAAGAAGCGCCAGGGCCTGCTGGATTTCGACCGCGTGGTGATCGAGACCACCGGCCTGGCCGATCCCGGCCCGGTGGCGCAGACCTTCTTCATGGACGACGAGATCGCCGAGAGCTACCTGCTCGACTCCATCCTCACGCTGGTCGATGCCAAGCATGCGCCGCAGCAGCTCAACGACCGCCAGGAAGCGCGCCGCCAGGTGGGCTTTGCCGACCAGATCTTCATCAGCAAGAGCGAGCTGGTGTCGGCCGAGGAGACCGATGCGCTCATTCATCGCCTGAAGCACATGAACCCGCGCGCGCCGCAGCAGAAGGCGCACTTCGGCGATGTGCCGCTGAAGGACATCTTCGACCTGCGCGGCTTCAACCTGAACGCCAAGCTGGACATCGACCCCGACTTCCTCAAGGAAGAAGACGATCACCACGATCATGACCACGCGCATGGCGAGGCATGCGACCACCCCTCGCACAAGCACGAAGGCGGCCACGGCCACCATCACCACACGGACGACGACGTCAAGAGCTTCGTCTACAAGGCCGACCGGCCGTTCGACCCGGCCAAACTCGAAGACTTCCTGGGTGCGATCGTCAACATCTACGGCCCGCGCATGCTGCGCTACAAAGGCGTGCTGAACATGAAGGGCACCGAGCGCAAGGTGATCTTCCAGGGCGTGCACCAGCTGATGGGCAGCGACCTGGGCCCCGAGTGGGGCAAGGACGAGGCCCGCCAGAGCCGCATGGTGTTCATCGGCATCGAGCTGCCGCGCGAGATCCTGGAACAGGGTCTAGAGCAGTGCCTGGTCTGAGGCCCTGACTTGCTCCTTCCCCCGCTGGGGGAAGGTTGGGATGGGGGCAGGCCTTCGATCGGGCTCTGCGCTTTTTTCGGAGGCCGTCGTGCCCCCACCCCGGCCCTCCCCCAGAGGGGAGGGAGAAACACCGCGGCTTACTTGCCCGCGCTGCCCATGCCGCCCAGCGGCTTGCCGTTGACCTTCAGGCTGCCGTCACTGAACTCGACCTGGCCGGTCACGTCGTCGCCGTCGCGCTTCACGAAGCCCATGGCCTCGCCTTGCTCGACCAGGCCGGCCACCATTTCGGGCGGGGGCGTCTGGCCGCTCTCGGCGCCGGTTTCGGCCAGCTTCTCCAGCCACTTCATGGGCAGGCGCGCATGGGCCTTGAGTGCGCCGCGCTTCATCATCAGCGCGGTGCCCGGCAGTTGCAGGTCTTCGTCCGTCACGCCGGCCATGCTGACCGTGTAGCCGAGTTCGCCACGCTTGCCGTCGATCTCGACCAGCATCCTGTCGAGGCCGGCCTCGGGGGCGTACTTGGCCATGGCCTTGAGGTCGGGCGCGAGCTGCTCGGCCAGCGCCTGCATCGCTGCCTGGGAGGCCTTGCTGCCGCCCTTGCCGCAGCCGTTGACGGCGCCGGACTGCATCCAGGCGTCGGCCAGCTTCTTGTAGCCGGCGGCATGGATGCGGCGCGCGCTGCTGGTCAGCTCGAACTTGTCGATCTTGGTTTCGCCGATCTTGCCGGCGCCCTTGAGCGTACCGCTCGACGTGTAGAGGCCGTCCTTGATGCTCGCGTCGGCCAGCAGGTCGATGCCCTGGAGCACGACGGTCGGCAGCGCCTTTGGTGTTTCGGCCGCAGCCGCGCCGTCAGCGGCAGCCTTCTTCTTGATGGCGAATTCGAGGGTGTCGAGCCGGCCTTCGCTCTTGCCGGTGGCAAGGAACCAGCCGGCGCTGCTGTCCATGTCGGCCTTGGCGGTGAGCTTGCCCATCTTCATGGTGATGCCGCTGCGCGCGTCGCTGAAGTCCAGGCCGGGCACGGTGAGGTCGTAGCGCGCCTGGGTGCGTGCTGCGTTCACTTCCACGCGGGCCTGCGCGCCTTGCCAGTCGAGCCGGCCCTTGCTTTCCTCGGCCAGCTTGACGGGCGCGACGGTCAGGTCGGTCGTGACGGCGCCGCTGAAGCCGACCTTGGTGTGCGCGGTCAGGGGCTTGGCCTTGCCGAAGAGCTTCTCGACATCGGCCTGCACCTTGGCGTCGAGCACCAGCTCGCTGTCGATGGTGGCCGCCGCCAGCGTGCCGCCGGCCAGCGGGCCGTGGTGGATGGTGTCGCGGATGGTGAGGCGCAACTGCTTCGGCGGCTTGATGCCGGCGTCCTCCTCGTCGTCTTCCTCCGCTTCGTCGCCCTCGGCGGGCTTGCTGGCGACGGCCGCGGCGGCATCGGGCGCGCAGCCGATTTCCAGCGTCACGGTGCTGACGGCGCCGAGGAAGCCGCGTTCGTACTTGCGCTCGGCCACGCGCACCAGCGCGGTCTGCTTCGGCAGCTCGTCGAATGCGGTGTCGTAACGCGACTTGATCTGCGAACCGGCCCACCAGGTGCTGCCGCCGTAGGCGACGGCGATGGCCGCGGCCAGGACTCCCAAAACTGCTTTCTTGTTCAAGGCTTGCTTTCTTTTTGCGAATGATCGGATAAGCCCGGCCGCCATATGGGCAAAGGCTCGGGCCCCGCGCTGCCCCCTCAGGCAGCGCGGGGCGATGCTAACGGAGTTGGCCGGCACGCCAGGACATCGCCCACGCCTGTGAGTTCTCTATACAATCGCGCGCCTGTTCCGGCAGCCATGTCCAGTTCCCATGGGCAAGATGTGACTTCCGGCACGGGGCGCCATACGTTACTGGGGGGCTTTCGGGGGTATAACCCCGGGGTTCGCCACTGGCGAGCACCCCGACAACGGGGAGCCTGCGTGGCCTGAAAGCTGCAAGGGGCTCCCATGGGAGGAGACACCCAGTGAAAGCGCGTTCCAGTTCGTCCAAGGAGCCAGTCACCGTGAAGAAACCCGCCGCCAAGGCCACGCCAGCACCCAAGCCCGCCGCAAAGAAGGCGCCGGCTGCGAAGCAGGCTGTACCTGCGGCCAAGAAGGTTTCTGCCACCGCACATGGCCCTGTCGCGAAGGAGAAAAGCGCGCCGTCCAAAAAGCCCGCAGCACCACCGGCCAAGGCCGTGACCGCTGCGACCAAGAAGTCCGTCAAGCCTGCAACTGCCGCCACCAGGACCGCAGGCGCGGGCTCATCGTCATCCAAACCCGTCGGCCGCCCTGCTGCCGCTCCTTCTGCTCCCTCGATCCCCATGAAAAAAACGGCTGCCGCCTCCACTTCCGCCCCGGCGACACCCTCGATGCCCGCTCAAACCGCCACGCCAGCACCCGCCGCGCGTGGTGGCCGTGTGTCCCGGCTGTCGCAACTGACCGTGCCCTCGATGCCGCAATCCGTGGCATCGACCGCCGCCAAGTCCAGCTTCTCGCAGGCGCCTTCCAACGCGCTGGTGCCGCCACCGCCACTGGCCGTGAAGAAAGACCCGAAGCTGGCCAACAACTGGAAGACCAAGACGCCCGCCGAGCTGAGCGATGCCGAAGTCATCGCCATGCCCGACGACGAGTACATGAACGAAAAGCAGATGGCGTTCTTCCGCCTGAAGCTCGAAGAACTCAAGCGCGGCATCCTCGAGAACGCCGGCGAGACCACCGAGCACCTGCGTGAAGACACGGTGGTCGTGCCCGACCCGGCCGACCGCGCCACCATCGAGGAAGAACACGCCCTCGAGCTGCGCACGCGCGACCGCGAACGCAAGCTGCTGAAGAAGATCGAGCAGTCGATCCAGCGCATCGACGCCGGCGACTACGGCTACTGCGACGAAACCGGCGAGCCCATCGGCGTGGGCCGCCTGCTGGCCCGCCCGACCGCGACGCTGTCGCTCGAAGCGCAGCAGCGCCGCGAGCTCAAGCAGAAGATGTTCGGGGATTGACACAGGGTCAAGGTAGATAGAAACCAGCGTCTTCGATAGCCTTCGCCGAATGCCAAAGGAAGAATCGGGCCGCCTTTTTTCAAAGGTGGCCAAGTTTGTCCGCAATCCCCTGAAGGATTGGTCGGAGCTGGATGCCCCTGCCGCCGTCTCGACCTCGGACTCCTCGCTGCCCGCCCAGACCTACAGCCGCGAGATGCTGAAGGAGATGATCGAGCGGCGCCAGCGCAACGATTTCGTGCGCCGGCGCGAGTTCGACATGCTGCGCAAGCTGCGCCAGCGCGAAGCTGCGGCCCATGCCTTCGAGGCGACGGTCACGCCGTCCTCGTTCAACCTCAACAGTTCCTCCGAGGGATCGGACGGCCGCGCGCTCACGCTCAAGAAGATCGACGAGATCGAGCAGCAGATGTCGCAGCAGTGGTGGAAGGGGCGGGGCCCGAACGGCGAAACGCTGGTCAACCCGCCGCCCGACGCCGGGGCCGAGACGCTGCCGCCGGTGCATACCGACGAACTGCTGGCCGAGCCTGCCGGACACTTGCCTGTCCCCGCGGCCGCTGAAGCCAGCAGCAGCCCGGCCGCGGCTGCCGGCGACGTGCCGCTGATGTCGTCTCGCCTCGCGCACGACGGCGCGCTGGAAGAAGCGGTGATCCGCTTCGCGCACGGCGACGACACCGGTGCCGAAGCCATCCTGCTGCAGGCCCTGGCCTCCGAGAGCGCGCCGGCCACCGAGGACGGCCACGACAACCCCGCCGCCGAACGCGACGACGGCCGCTGGCGCGCCCTGTTCGATCTGTACCGCGCAACGGGCGATGCCGCGAAGTTCGCGGCCGCCCGCATGCGCTACGCGCAACGCATGCGGCGCATGGGCCCTGACTGGGTGTCGCTCGAAGAGCTGGCCCGCAGCGTCAAGGCCGTGACCGCCAGCGAAGAGGCCGCCGAGGCGGCTGCCGAAGGCGGCGCCGCCCATGCCGATTGGACTTGCCCCGCACGCCTGGCGCGCGAAGGCCTCATGGAGCTCACCCGTGCGCTCTCGAAGGCGGGCGCGGTGTGGACGCTCGACTGGCGCGGGCTGCACGCCATCGAGCCCGAGGCGGCCGCGCCGTTGCGCGTGCTGTTCGCCCACTGGGCCGGTTCGCCGGTCCAGCTGCGTTTCATGGGCACGGCGCAACTGCTGGCCGTGTTGTCCGAGGCTGCGCCCAACAACGAGCGCGGCACCGACGACGTCTGGTGGCAACTGCACCTCGCGGCGCTGCGCATGATGCATCTGCCCGACGACTTCGAGCTGGTCGCGCTCAACTACTGCATCACCTACGAGGTGTCGCCGCCCGCCTGGCAGGACCCGTGCGGCGAGTGCACCACGCTGGCCGCGCCGCCTGCGAGTCGGTCCAACTCGGTCTGGTCGCTGCTGTCGGTCGGCGGTGATTCCGAGAGCTTCCCGTCCACCGACAGCGGTTTTGCCGCGCTGGCGGGCGACCTGCGGGGCGAGTCGCTGTCGAACTGGCAGCGGCTGGACAACGACCTGCGCCACACCACGGCGCCCGTCATATCCTGCGCGGCGCTGCTGCGCATGGACCTGGCCGCCGCCGGCACGCTGCTGAGCTGGGTGCGTGCGCGCGATGCCAACGGCGAGCGCGTGCAGTTCGTCGACGCGCATCGGCTCATCGCCGCGCTGTTCAATCTGGTAGGCATTGCCGATCACGCCACGGTGGCGGTTAGAAAAAACTAAACCGGTACCGCTTCTCGGCGGTTGCATTGCCGCCGCACACCCCCAGATGGCTGCGATGGAACAGTTTCACGGCACCACCATCGTGAGCGTGCGCCGCAAGACCCCCCAAGGCGACCAGGTCGCCATCGGCGGGGACGGGCAGGTCACTCTCGGCAACATCGTCATCAAGGGCACGGCGCGCAAGGTGCGGCGGCTCTATCACGGCAAGGTGCTCGCCGGCTTCGCCGGCGCCACGGCCGATGCCTTCACGCTCTTCGAGCGTTTCGAGGCCAAGCTCGAAAAGCACCAGGGGCACCTGACCCGGGCGGCCGTCGAGCTCACCAAGGACTGGCGCACCGACCGCGTGCTGCGCAAGCTCGAAGCCATGCTCGCCGTGGCCGATGCGACCACCTCGCTCATCATCACCGGCAATGGCGACGTGCTGGAGCCCGAGGACGGCGTGATCGCCATCGGTTCGGGCGGCGCGTATGCCCAGTCGGCGGCCAAGGCACTGATCGAGAACACCGAGCTCTCGGCCGAGCAGATCGTGCGCAAATCGCTGGCGATCGCCGGAGAAATCTGCATTTACACGAACATGAATCACACGGTGGAAGCGCTCTGACCATGTCCATGACCCCCCAGGAAATCGTCTCCGAGCTCGACAACCACATCGTCGGCCAGCCGGCCGCCAAGCGCGCGGTGGCCATCGCCCTGCGCAACCGCTGGCGCCGCCAGCAGGTCGACGACAAGCTGCGCCACGAGATCACGCCGAAGAACATCCTCATGATCGGCCCCACGGGTGTGGGCAAGACCGAAATTGCCCGCCGCCTCGCTCGCCTGGCCGACGCGCCCTTCATCAAGGTCGAGGCTACCAAGTTCACCGAGGTGGGTTACGTCGGCAAGGACGTCGATTCGATCGTCCGCGACCTCGCCGAGATCGCGGTCAAGCAGACGCGCGAATCCGAGAGCATCAAGGTGCGCGCGCGTGCCGAAGACGCCGCCGAAGAACGCATCCTCGATGTGCTGCTGCCCCCGGCGCGCGGCGCCGACGGCGCAACGCCTGCGCTGGACGGCCCCAATCCCACGCGCCAGGCGTTCCGCAAGAAGCTGCGCGAGCATCAGCTCGACGACAAGGAAATCGAACTCGACCTCGCCGAGGCCCGCGCGCCGCTCGAAATCATGGGCCCGGCCGGCATGGAGGAAATGACCGAGCAGCTGCGCGGCATGTTCGGCCAGCTCGGCGGCGGCAAGCGCAAGACGCGCAAGCTCAAGATCGCCGAGGCGATGCGCCTGCTGATCGACGAAGAGGCTGCCAAGCTGGTCAACGAGGACGAGATCCGCGCGCAGGCCATCACCAACGCGGAGCAGAACGGCATTGTCTTCATCGACGAGATCGACAAGGTCGCCACCCGCAGCGAAGCCCAGGGTTCCGACGTGTCGCGCCAGGGCGTGCAGCGCGACCTGCTGCCGCTGGTGGAAGGCACGGCCGTGACCACCAAGTACGGGGTGGTGCGCACCGACCACATGCTGTTCATTGCGAGCGGCGCGTTCCACCTGAGCAAGCCGAGCGACCTGATTCCCGAGCTGCAGGGGCGCTTTCCGATCCGCGTCGAGCTGCAGTCGCTCTCCGTGTCGGACTTCGAAAGCATCCTCACGCAGACCCGCGCTTCGCTCGTGAAGCAGTACCAGGCGCTGCTCGCCACCGAGGGCGTGACGTTGGAATTCACACCCGAGGGCGTGAACCGGCTGGCCGCCATCGCCTTCGAGGTGAACGAGCGCACGGAGAACATCGGCGCGCGCCGCCTGTCGACCGTGATGGAGCGCCTGCTGGATGAGGTAAGCTTCGACGCGACCCGCCTCGAAGGGCAATCGATCCGCATCGATGCCGCCTACGTCGACGAGCGCCTCGCGGCACTAAGTCACGACGAAGACCTTTCGCGCTTCATCCTCTGAAGCCGCTTCTCCTCCCCCTGTAACGGGGGAATCCTTCACGCATCACTTTCACTGCGTGGGCTAAGTACTTCATTCTCAACGAAATTCGCCGATTCCGAGGATTTGGAATCGGCGCTAAGTCGTTGATTCCATTACAAAAAATAGCCCAAACGGCCAGTTGCTTCTGAAGTGTTTCCTGCTACAGTGCAAAAAAGTGCAGTTAAGTGGGAAAAAGTGCGGGTAGTGCCTCTTTCAGGTGCTGCAGCACTCCCAAAACAGGGGTTTCGTGGTCGTGTTTCAAGGCGCTTCATCGCTCAGTCTGGATGCCAAGGGGCGGCTCTCCGTGCCGACCCGGCACCGTGACGTCCTGAGCGCGACGGCAGGCGGCCAGCTCACGATCACCAAGCATCCGCACGGATGCCTGATGGTGTTCCCCCGTCCCGAATGGGAAAAATTCCGCGAGCGCATCGCTGCGCTGCCGATGTCGGCGCAGTGGTGGAAGCGCGTCTTCCTGGGCAACGCCATGGACGTCGAGATGGACGGCACCGGCCGCATCCTGGTGTCGCCCGAACTGCGCGCGGCCACCGGCATCGTGCGCGACACGCTGCTGCTGGGCATGGGCAACCACTTCGAGCTGTGGGACAAGGCCACCTACGAGGCCAAGGAGGCCGAGGCCACCCAGGGCGAGATGCCGGATGTGTTTCAGGACTTCGCGTTCTGAGGGCTCACGTGAACACCGCATGGACCCATACGACCGTCTTGCTGAACGAGGCGGTGGAAGCCGTTCTTTCCGGCAGCACGGCGGCAACCGGCACCTACGTGGACGCCACTTTCGGTCGGGGAGGGCATGCGCGTGCAATTCTCTCCAGGCTGGCGCCGGAGGGCAGGCTGATCGCATTCGACAAGGATGCAGAAGCAGTGGCCGAAGCAGCGCGCATCTCCGATGCGCGTTTTTCCATCCGCCATCAGGGATTCCGCTCGCTGGGCGAATTGCCCGATGCGAGCGTCGACGGCTTGCTGATGGACCTGGGCGTGAGTTCGCCGCAGATCGACAACCCGGTGCGCGGTTTCAGTTTTCGTTTCGACGGTCCGCTCGACATGCGCATGGACACCACGCGCGGCGAGAGCGTGGCCGAATGGCTGGCAACGGCCGAACTTCCACAAATTGCAGAGGTGATCCGTGACTATGGCGAAGAACGGTTTGCTGTTCAGATTGCAAAGGCGATTGTTGCTCGCAGACAAGAACGGGGCGCAATTTCAACCACCACCGAACTGGCCGAGCTCGTGGCTGGCACGGTCAAAACCCGCGAGCAGGGCCAGAACCCTGCAACGCGCACATTTCAGGCTTTTCGGATTTTCATCAACGCCGAGCTTGAAGAGCTGCAACAGGCGCTAGAGGCCAGCCTGTCCGTGCTCAAGCCCCACGGGCGGCTCGCGGTGATCAGCTTCCATTCGCTGGAAGACCGCATCGTGAAGCAGTTCATCGCCAAGCACTCGAAGGAGGTCTACGACCGCCGTGCGCCGTTTGCCGCCCCGAAGGTCATGAAACTGCGCGCCCTGGAGCGCATCAAGCCCTCCGACGCCGAGGTAAGAGGCAATCCGCGCTCGCGCAGCGCCATTCTTCGCGTCGCCGAGCGCACCGAGGCGCCCTGACATGGCGCGCATCAACCTGCTCCTGCTGATGGCCGTCATTGCGACGGCGCTGTACCTCGTGCATACGCAGTACCTCTCGCGCCAGCTCTATACCGAGCTCGATCGCGTGCAGCAGGATGCCCGCCGCCTGGAAACCGACCGCGACCGCCTGCAGGTCGAGAAGCGCGCGCAGGCCACGCCGCTGCGCGTCGAGAAGCTCGCCAAGGAGCAACTGCAGATGCGCACCACCTCGCCGGCGATCACGCAGTACGTGCGTCCCGACGGCACGGTGATCCCGGCCGTTGCGCCCGTGGCGCCCGCACCCGCCCCACCCAAGCCGGCCACGAAGCCGGCCGCCGCAGCGAGGGCCGCACGATGAGCCGGGGCAACCGCAGCGTGCGCTACACCACCAGCCCCTTGCTCGCGAGCAAGACGCCGGTGTGGCGCAGCAAGTTCATCGTTGCAGGCATCGCGCTCGGCTTTGTCATGCTGGCGGGCCGGGCGGCCTACGTGCAGGTGCTCAACAACAGCTTCTTCCAGCGGCAGGGCGAAGTGCGCTTCGCGCGCACGCTCGAACTGCCGGCCAACCGCGGCCGCATCCTCGACCGCAACGGGCTCATCCTCGCCTCCAGCGTGGTGGCGCCCAGCATCTGGGCCATTCCGGAGGACATCGAGCGCGATGACCCCGAGGTGCGCGCCAAGCTCAAGCAGGTCGCCAAGCTGCTCGAGATGCCGCAGAAGGACTTCGACAAGAAGCTCGAGGACGAGGACAAGACCTTCGTCTGGATCAAGCGCCAGGTCGACGAGCCCGTCGCCAAGCAGATCGCGGCCCTGAACCTCAAGGGCATCTACCAGCGCAAGGAATACAAGCGCCAGTACCCCGAGGGCGAGGCCGCTGCGCACGTGGTGGGCTTTACCAACGTGGAAGACAACGGCCAGGAGGGCATCGAGCTCGCGTTCAACAAGGAGCTGGCCGGCAAGGCCGGTTCGCGCCGCGTCATCAAGGACCGCCTCGGCCGCGTGGTCGAGGGTGTGGGCGAGACCGTGCCGCCGCTCGACGGCAAGGACATCCAGCTGAGCGTCGACAGCAAGGTGCAGTTCTTCGCCTACCAGAAGCTGCGCGACGCCGTGACCGCGCGCAAGGCCAAGGCCGGCAGCGTGGTGGTGCTCGATTCCGTCACCGGCGAAGTGCTGGCGCTGGCCAACTACCCGAGCTACGTGCCGGACAAGCGCCAGAACCTGACCGGCGAGCAGCTGCGCAACCGCGCGCTCACCGACACCTTCGAGCCCGGTTCGACCATGAAGCCGATCACGGTGGGCATGGCGCTGGAAGCCGGCCGAGTGAAGCCCTCGACGCTGATCGAAACCAGCCCCGGCCGCTTCCAGCTCGGCGGCTTCACGATCAGCGACACCCACAACTACGGCACGCTGACGGTGGAAGGCGTGATCCAGAAGTCGAGCAACGTCGGTGCGCTCAAGATCGCCCAGAAGATGACCCCGCACGAGATGTGGGACACCTACACCGCGCTCGGCTACGGCCAGAAGCCGCAGATCCAGTTCCCCGGCGCCGTCACGGGCCGGCTGCGCCCGTGGAAGACCTGGAAGCCGGTCGAGCAGGCCACCATGGCCTACGGCTACGGCCTGTCGGCGTCGCTGTTCCAGATGGCGCATTCGTACACCTCGTTCGCACACGACGGCTCCATCATTCCGGTGACCATCCTGAAGAATTCAGAGGCGCCGGTCGGCGTGCGCGTGTTCTCGCCGTCGAATGCGCTGGCGGTGCGCAAGATGCTGCAAATGGCCGCCGGCCCCGGCGGCACCGGCACGCGCGCGCAGACGGTCGGCTATTCCGTCGGCGGCAAGTCGGGCACGGCCCACAAGCAGGTCGGCAAGGGCTACGCGAGCAACAAGTACCGGGCCTGGTTCACCGGCATGGCGCCTATCGAGAAGCCCCGCATCATCGTCGCCGTGATGATCGACGAGCCGAGCGACGGCCAGTATTTCGGCGGCGTCGCCGCGGCCCCCGTGTTCAGCGAAGTCGTGCAGCAGACCCTGCGCATGATGAACGTACCGCCCGATCTGGCGGTCAAACCGCTTGTGATGACGCAGGGCGTCGACGAGAGCTTCTGAACATGCTGATCTTCACTTCTCCCCAACTGGCCGCGGCCTGGCTCAAGGAGCGTGCGCCGCAGGCCGCGATGCATGCCGACAGCCGTGCCGTGGGTGCGGGCGACGTCTTCGTCGCCTGGCCCGGCGCCGCGACCGACGGGCGCAAGCACGTGGCGGCCGCGCTGGCGCAGGGCGCGGCGATCTGCCTGGTGGAGCACGAGGGCGTGGAGGCCTTCGGCTTCGAGGGCGACGAGCGCATCGTGAGCTACCCCGGCCTGAAGGCCGCTACCGGCCCGATCGCCTCGGCCTTCTACGACAACCCTTCGGCCCTGCTCGACGTGCTGGCCGTGACCGGCACCAACGGCAAGACCTCCACCGCATGGTGGCTGGCCGAATCGCTTTCCACGCTGAGCGCGGCGGGTGGCGTGCGCGCGATGAACCCCGACGGCACCGTGCAGCGCGATGCGCCGTCGCCCTGCGCGGTGATGGGCACGCTGGGCATCGGCGTGCCGCCCGAGCTGACCTACACCGGCCTGACCACGCCCGACCCGGTGATGCTGCAGCGCGAGCTGCGTTCGCTGGTCGCGCGCGGCTTCGGCGCCTGCGCCATCGAGGCCTCGTCCATCGGCATCGCCGAACGCCGGCTCGACGGTGCGCAGATCGCGGTGGCCGTGTTCACCAACTTCACGCAGGACCACCTCGACTACCACGGCAGCATGGATGCCTACTGGCAGGCCAAGGCCGAGCTGTTCCGCTGGCCCGGCCTGCGCGCAGCGGTGATCAACATCGACGACACGCACGGCGCCAGCCTGTGCGCGAACCTGATCGACGCCGGTATCGGCGCGCTCGACGTCTGGACCGTCTCGGCCGGCGGCAAGCCGGCCCGCCTCATGGCGCGCGACATCGGCTACGACGCGCAGGGCCTGGAGTTCTCGGTGGCCGAGCACGGCACCACCGCGGTGGAACGGCTGTCGACCGGCCTCATCGGCCAGTACAACGTGGCCAACCTGCTCGGCGTGCTCGGCACCCTGCGCGCGCTCGGCCTCACGCTGGCCCAGGCCGTGGCCGCCTGTGCCAGCCTCACGAGCGTGCCGGGCCGCATGGACCGCGCGGGAACCGGCGAAGGTGCACCGCTGGCGGTGGTCGACTACGCCCACACACCCGACGCGCTCGACAAGGCCCTGATCGGCCTGCGCCCGCTGGCCAGGCAGCGCGGCGGTGCGCTCTGGTGCCTGTTCGGCTGCGGCGGCGACCGCGACCCGATCAAGCGCCCGATGATGGCCGCCGTCGCCGAACGCCAGGCCGACCGCGTGATCGTCACCAGCGACAACCCGCGCAGCGAGAGGCCCGACGCGATCATCAGCCAGGTGCTGCGCGGCTTCTCGCGTCCCGAGGCCGCGCAGGTGCAGCCCGACCGCGCCATCGCCATCGCCGACGCGATCGCGCAGGCCGCGCCGCGGGACGTCGTGCTGATCGCCGGCAAGGGCCACGAGGCCTGGCAGGAAATTGCCGGCCAGCGCATCGACTTTTCGGACAAGGCCCACGTGCTGCAGGCGCTGGCGAAGCGGAGTGCCGCGGCATGACCGACACGACGCCGCTCAATATCACGCTGGCCCAGGTGCAGCAATGGATTCCGGGTTCGCGCCTCGTGGGTGACGCCTCGACCGTCATCGCGCGCGTGCACACCGACACGCGCACGCTTGCGCAGGGCGACTTGTTCGTCGCGCTCAAGGGCGAGCGCTTCGACGCCAACGACTTCCTCGCCGATGCGAAGAAGCAGGGCGCCGTGGCCGCCATTGCGCACCGCGGCCTGGAAGCCGCCGGCCTCGCCGGCCTCGAAGTGCCCGATACGCTGGCCGCGCTGGGCGCCCTCGGCGCGGGCTGGCGCGCGCAGTTCGAGCTGCCGCTGATCGCCGTGACCGGCAGCAACGGCAAGACCACGGTCACGCAGATGATCGCGGCCGTGCTGTTCGCCGCGCGCGGGGAACGTGCCTTGGCCACGGCCGGCAACTTCAACAACGAGATCGGCGTGCCGCTCACGCTGCTGCGCCTGCGCGCGCAGCACCAGCTCGCGGTGCTCGAACTGGGCATGAACCATCCGGGCGAGATCGCGCGGCTGGCCGCCGTTTCGCGCCCGACCATCGCGCTCGTCAACAACGCGCAGCGCGAGCACCAGGAATTCATGGCCACCGTCGAGGCGGTCGCCGTCGAGAACGGCGCCGTGTTCGCGGTGCTGCCCGATGACGGCACGGCCGTGTTCCCCCATGGCGACCCCTTCACCTCGCTGTGGACCGACATGGCGCATGCCACCGGCGCCCGACGCTGCATGACCTTCGGCGAGTCCGAAGACGCCGACATCTCGCTCGACAGCGCCGAATGGAAGCAGGGCGCCTGGGCCGTGCGCATCCGCACGCCGCTCGGCGCCTTTGACGCGCGCCTGCACATCGCGGGCCGGCACAACGTGGTCAATGCGCTGGCGGCCACCGCCTGCGCGCTCGCGGCCGGCGTGTCGCTCGAGACCATTGCCGAAGGCCTGTCGGCCTTCGAGCCGGTCAAGGGCCGCTCGCGCGCCAGCGAGATCGTGCTGGCCGGCGGCCATGCGCTGACGCTGGTCGACGACAGCTACAACGCGAATCCCGATTCCGTGATCGCAGCCATCGACGTGCTCGCCGCCCTTCCGGGCCCGCGCCTGCTGGTGCTCGGCGACATGGGCGAGGTGGGCGATCGCTCGCCCGAGTTCCATGCCGAAGTCGGCGCGTGGGCGCGCCGGCGCGGCATCGAGTCCGTCTACACGCTGGGCGCGGCGACGATGCACACCGCCACCGCTTTCCAGGAGAGCGGCGGGGGACGCGACGGACGCCATTTCGACGAGTTCGACGCGCTCGGCGCGGCCGTGCTCGCGCGCCTGCCGCAGGTCGGCAGCGTGCTCGTGAAGGGATCGCGCTTCATGAAGATGGAGCGCGTGGTGAAAGCCATCGAGGCACAACAACAAAAGGAGGCCGGTCATGACGCATGAGCCGCGCGAAAAGACATGCTGATGACCCTGGCCCAATGGCTGCAGACGCTCTCGCCCGAGTTCGGGTTCCTGCGCGTCTTCCAGTACCTCACCTTCCGCGCGCTGATGGCCGCGCTGACCGCGCTCGTGGTCGGCCTCGTGGCCGGCCCTTACGTGATCCGCCGCCTTGCCGCACTCAAGATCGGCCAGCCCGTGCGCGGCTACGGCATGGAAACGCACCTGACCAAGAGCGGCACGCCCACCATGGGTGGCGTGCTGGTGCTGTTCGCCATCGCCTTCGCCACGCTGCTGTGGTTCGATATCTCGAACCGCTTCGTGTGGATCGTGCTGTGGGTCACCATGGGCTTCGGTGCCATCGGCTGGGTCGACGACTGGCGCAAGGTGGTGCGCAAGGACCCGGAAGGCATGCGCTCGCGCGAGAAGTACTTCTGGCAGTCATTGGTCGGCCTGCTCGCGGGCTTCTACCTGCTGTTCAGCATCTCCGAAAGCTCCAACTGGCGCGTGCTCGAGCTGTTCTTCGCCTGGGTGCGCTCGGGCTTCGATCTCGACTTTCCGCCCAAGATCAACCTGCTGGTGCCTTTCTTCAAGGAAGTGAGCTACCCGCTCGGCGGCATCGGCTTCGTGATCCTCACGTACCTCGTGATCGTGGGCGCGAGCAATGCGGTGAACCTGACCGACGGCCTCGATGGGCTGGCGATCATGCCGGTGGTGATGGTGGGCTCGGCGCTGGGCGTGTTCGCCTACGTCACGGGCAGCGCGGTGTATTCCAAGTACCTGCTGTTCCCCAACATCCCGGGCTCGGGCGAGCTGCTGGTGTTCTGCTCGGCCATGGCCGGCGCGGGGCTTGCGTTCCTCTGGTTCAACACGCACCCGGCGCAGGTGTTCATGGGCGACGTGGGCGCGCTGGCGCTCGGCGGCGCGCTGGGCACCATCGCGGTCATCGTGCGCCAGGAGATCGTGTTCTTCATCATGGGCGGCATCTTCGTGGTCGAGGCGATCTCGGTGATGGCGCAGGTCATGTACTTCAAGTACACCAAGAAGCGCTTCGGCGAAGGCCGCCGCGTGCTCAAGATGGCGCCGCTGCACCATCACTTCGAGAAGAGCGGCTGGCGCGAGACGCAGGTCGTTGTGCGCTTCTGGATCATCACGATGCTGCTGTGCCTCGTGGGCCTTTCGACGCTGAAGCTGCGGTGACAGGAACATGCGGCATCTGAAAGACCTCCCCGTCCTCGTCCTCGGCCTCGGTGCGTCCGGGCTGGCGATGACGCGCTGGTGCGCGCGCCACGGTGCCGTCGTGACCGTGGCCGACACGCGCGAAGCGCCGTCGCTGCTGGCGACGCTGCGGGCGGAACTGCCCGAGGTGGGCTTTGTCGGCGGGCCGTTCTCGGCCGCGCTGGTCGAGGGCACACCGATTCGCGCCGTGTACCGCTCGCCGGGCCTGTCGCCCGAAACCATCGCGCCGGTGGCCGATGCGGCGCGGGCCATGGGCCTGCCGGTTGGTGGCGAACTGGACCTGTTCGCGCGCGCGCTGCTGGATCTGCGCACGGTCGAGGTGCCGGTGGTGGAAGCCGGGCCGGAGCCTGAACCCGAAGCCGCCGCCGAAGCGGAAGCACCGGCCGAGCCCGAAGCTCAGGCGCAGCTGGCGCTGGAGGAGCCTGCGCCGGTTGAAGAAGCGGTCGAACCCCCGGCCCCGGCCGAAGCTGCCGAACCTGTCGAAGCGCAGCCCGAATCGACCGTCCCCGCGATGGCCGAAGCGATGCCGCGCGACCCGTCGATGAGCGTTGCCGCCCCGATGCCGTCGGAAGCTTCGGAGGCCGCACCCGCCGAAGTCATCACGACGACGGAAGCCGTCGAGGCCGAACCTGAGCAGACCGACGGCGCAGTGCAAGCAGCACCGGAGGCGGCGGATGTGCCCAAGGCTGCACCCGCCACCGTCTCCCGCCTCCCGACCACAGGCAAGCCCTACGTCCCGACCGCCGCCAAGGAGGCTGCAGAGTTCGTCGCCAAGATCGCCGAGATCTCCGCCACCAATCCGGCCTCGGCCGCGGTGGAGGAAGAGTCGCCCCAGCTCGAACTGGCGCCTCCCGTCGAGCCCGAAGCGCCAAAGGGCTATACGCCCGCGGTGCTCGCCATCACCGGAACCAACGGCAAGACCACCGTGACCTCGCTCACCGGCCAGCTGGTCGAACGCGCGGGCAAGACCGTGGCCGTGGCCGGCAACATTGGCCCGACGCTGCTCGATACGCTGTCCGCGCACATCGATGCCGGCACGCTCCCCGACGTGTGGGTGCTCGAACTGTCGAGCTTCCAGCTCGACGGCGTGCAGGGCTTCGAGCCGACCGCTGCGACGGTGCTCAACCTCACGCAGGACCATCTCGACTGGCACGGCGACATGAAGGCTTATGCCGCAGCCAAGGCGCGCATCTTCGGTTCAAGGGGCTTGATGATCCTGAACCGTGACGACGACGGCGTGATGGCCATGCTGCCCGCACCCGTCAGGGTCAAGCTGCAGCGCCCGCAGATCCGCACGCACATCACCTTCGGCAGCGCGATGCCGCTGCGCCCGGGCGACTACGGCATCGAGCGCGTCAACGGCATGGCCTGGCTGGTGCGTGCACTGGAGGCCGACGAAACGCAGAAGCGCAAGCGCGGCGCAGTGGTCGAGGAAGAAATCTTCCTGCAGCGACTGATGCCCGCCGATGCGCTGCGCATCCGCGGCCGCCACAACGCCATGAACGCGCTGGCCGCGCTCGCGCTGGCCAGCGCCGCCGACTGCCCGCTGGGCCCGATGCTCTACGGCCTGCGCGAATACCGCGGCGAGCCGCATCGCGTGGAACCCATCGCCATCGTGGACGAGGTCGAGTACTTCGACGACAGCAAGGGCACCAACGTAGGCGCCACCGTGGCCGCGCTGACCGGTCTCGGCGAAGAGCGCCGCGTCGTCGTGATCCTCGGCGGCGAAGGCAAGGGACAGGACTTCGAGCCGCTGGCCGAACCCGTGCGCCAGTACGCGCGCGCCGTGGTGCTCGTCGGCCGCGACGCGCCGCTCATCGAAGCCGCGCTGGCACAGACCGGCGTTTCGCTGCTGCATGCCGGCTCGATGGACGAAGCCGTGAAGCTCGCATCCGCACGCGCCAACCCCGGCGATGCCGTGCTGCTGTCACCGGCCTGTGCGAGCTTCGACATGTTCAAGGATTACGCGCACCGCGCCGAGGTGTTCCGCGAGGCCGTGCAGGCCTTCGAGGACAGCCCGCGCGGCATGGGCGATTCGACGGAGGACACGGTTTGAACTCTGCCGCCCCGGGCGCCACGCCCAACGCGTCCACCGGCCGCTTCGGCGGCTGGTTCAGGCGCGCCCGCAGCGGGATCGACTCGCTGCCCGTGCACCTGCCCGTGCGGCTGGGCGGCGCCGGCGTCGCGCAGACAAAGGCCACGCCGATGCGCGTGCTGGGTTTCGACCAGGCGCTGGTCTGGGTCACGGTCGCACTGCTGATGTGGGGCCTGGTCATGGTGTATTCGGCCTCCATCGCGCTGCCCGACAACCCGCGCTTTGCGCGCGCCGGCTACAGCGCCTCGTATTTCCTCACGCGGCATGCGGCCTCGGTGATCTTCGCGTTCATCACCGCGCTGCTGGCTTTCCAGATCCCCATGAAGACCTGGGAGCGCGCCGCGCCATGGCTCTTCGTGGCTTCGCTGCTGCTGCTGGTGGCCGTGCTCATTCCGCACATCGGCATCAACGTGAACGGTGCGCGCCGCTGGCTGCCGATGGGCTTCATGCGCTTCCAGCCCTCGGAGCTGGCCAAGCTCGCGATGGTGCTCTACGCCGCCAGCTACATGGTGCGCAAGATGGAGATCAAGGAGCGCTTCTTCCGCGCCGTGCTGCCGATGGGCATCGCGGTGGTGGTGGTCGGCATGCTGGTGATGGCCGAGCCGGACATGGGTGCCTTCATGGTGATCGCGGTGATCGCCATGGGCATCCTGTTCCTGGGCGGCGTGAACGCGCGCATGTTCTTCGTGATCGCGGCGCTGGTGGTGGTGGCCTTCGGCACCATCGTCGCGACCAGCCCGTGGCGCCGCGAACGAATCTTTGCCTACCTCGATCCGTGGAGCGAAGAGCACGCGCTCGGCAAGGGCTACCAGCTGTCGCACTCGCTGATTGCCATCGGGCGCGGCGAGATCTTCGGCGTGGGCCTGGGCGGCAGCGTCGAGAAGCTGCACTGGCTGCCCGAGGCGCACACCGACTTCCTTCTGGCCGTGATCGGCGAGGAATTCGGCCTGGTCGGCGTGCTGCTGATCATCGGCCTGTTCCTTTGGCTCACGCGCCGCATCATGCACATCGGCCGGCAGGCGATCGCGCTCGACCGCGTGTTCTCGGGCCTCGTGGCCCAGGGCGTGGGCGTGTGGCTCGGCTTCCAGACCTTCATCAACATGGGCGTGAATCTCGGTGCGCTGCCGACCAAGGGCCTGACGCTGCCGCTGATGAGCTTCGGCGGCTCGGCCATCCTGATGAACCTGGTGGCGCTGGCCGTGGTGCTGCGCATCGATTACGAAAACCGTGTCCTCATGCGTGGAGGCCGCGTATGACCGGCCGTACCGCACTCGTCATGGCCGGTGGTACCGGTGGCCACATCTTCCCCGGACTCGCGGTGGCCGAGGCCCTGCGCGAGCGCGGCTGGCAGGTGCACTGGCTGGGCGCGCCCGGCAGCATGGAAGAAAAGCTCGTGCCGCCGCGCGGCTTCGCCTTCGAGCCGGTGCAGTTCGGCGGCGTGCGAGGCAAGGGCCCGCTCACGCTGTTCCTGCTGCCGCTGAAGCTGCTGCGCGCCTTCTGGCAGAGCCTGCGCGTGGTGCGCCGCGTGAAGCCCGACGTGCTGGTGGGCCTGGGTGGCTACATCACCTTTCCGGGCGGCATGATGGGCGTGCTGCTCAACAAGCCGCTGGTGCTGCACGAGCAGAACTCGGTGGCCGGCCTCGCCAACAAGGTGCTGGCAGGCGTCGCCGATCGTGTGTTCACGGCCTTCCCGAACGTGCTGAAGAAGGCGCAATGGGTGGGCAATCCGCTGCGCGCGGCGTTTACCTCCAAGCCAGATCCGGCCGTGCGCTTCGCGGGCCGCACCGGGCCGCTCAAATTGTTGGTGGTGGGCGGCAGCCTCGGGGCGCGCGGCCTCAACACCGTGGTGCCGCAGGCGCTGGCCCGCATCGAACCGGCGGCGCGCCCGCAGGTGGTGCACCAGAGCGGCGCCAAGCAGATCGACGAGCTGCGCGCCAACTACACGGCGGCCGGCGTCGAAGGCGAGCTCACGCCCTTCATCGAAGACACCGCGCAGGCGTATGCCGACGCCGACATCATCGTCGCGCGCGCCGGTGCCAGTACCGTCACAGAAATCGCGGCCGTCGGCGCAGCAGCGCTGTTCGTGCCTTTCCCCTCGGCGGTCGACGACCACCAGACCACCAACGCGCGCTTCCTCGTGGACGCGGGCGGCGGGTGGCTCGTGCAGCAGACCGACCTCACTCCTGAATTGCTGGCTGATTTGCTACAGAAAACCGGGCGCGACGCGCTGATAGAGAAGGCCGTCAAGGCCAAGACCATGCAGAAGACGAAGGCGGTGGAAGCCGTAGTCCAAGCCTGCGAGGAGCTTGCCAAATGAAGCACGCGATTCGTCACATCCATTTCGTGGGCATCGGCGGCTCTGGCATGAGCGGCATCGCCGAGGTGCTGCTCAACCTGGGCTACAGGATCACGGGCTCCGACCTGTCCGACAGCGCCACGCTGCGCCGGCTCTCGGGCCTGGGCATCGGCACCTTCGTCGGTCACGCTGCTGCGCACATCGACGGGGCCGACGCGGTCGTCACCTCCACCGCCGTGCAGTCGGACAACCCCGAAGTGCTGGCCGCGCGCGAGAAGCGCATTCCGGTCGTGCCGCGCGCGCTGATGCTGGCCGAGCTGATGCGGCTGAAGCAGGGCATCGCCATTGCCGGCACGCATGGCAAGACCACCACCACCAGCCTGGTGGCAAGCGTGCTCGACGCCGCCGGACTCGACCCGACCTTCGTGATCGGCGGGCGCCTGAACAGCGCCGGTGCCAACGCGCAGCTCGGCAGCGGCGACTACATCGTGGTCGAGGCCGACGAGTCGGACGCGTCGTTCCTGAACCTGCTGCCCGTGATGGCGGTGGTCACGAACATCGATGCCGACCATATGGAGACCTACGGGCACGACTTCGCGAAGCTCAAGAAGGCCTTTGTCGATTTCCTGCACCGCATGCCCTTCTACGGCGTGGCCATCCTGTGCACCGACGATCCGGCGGTGCGCGAGATCGTGGCCAACGTGACCTGCCCGGTCACCAGCTACGGCTTCGGCGAGGACGCCCAGGTGCGCGCCGTCGACGTGCGCGCGGTCGGCGGCCAGATGCATTTCACCGCGCAGCGCCGCAATGGCGTGACGCTGCCGGACCTGCCCATCGTGCTGAACCTGCCGGGCGAGCACAACGTGCGCAACGCGCTGTCGGTGATCGCGGTGGCGGTGGAGCTCGGCATTCCCGACGAGGCCGTGCAGCGCGGCCTTGCGGACTTCAAGGGCGTGGGCCGCCGCTTCCAGAGCTACGGCGACGTGGCCGTGCAAGGGGGCCATGCAGCCGGCACCTTCACCGTCATCGACGACTACGGCCATCACCCGGTCGAGATGGCGGCCACCATCGCGGCCGCGCGCGGCGCGTTCCCGGGCCGCCGGCTGGTGCTGGCCTTCCAGCCGCACCGCTACACCCGCACGCGCGACTGCTTCGAGGATTTCGTGAAGGTCATCGGTACCGCCGACTCCGTGCTGCTCGGCGAGGTCTATGCCGCGGGCGAGGCACCCATCGTGGCGGCCGACGGGCGCACGCTGGCGCGCGCGCTGCGCGTGGCCGGCAAGGTCGAGCCGGTGTTCGTCGACGACATCGCGGCCATGCCGCAGGCCATTCTCGACAACGCCCGTCCGGGCGACGTGGTGCTCTCCATGGGCGCCGGGTCCATCGGCGCGGTGCCGGGCAAGGTCGTCGAACTCGGCGCGGCTGTGGCTGCGGCACCCTCAACATCGGAGCGCGGTTCGCGCAAAGGGAGGGCCTCATGAGCCTTCAGAATCCTCAACTCTTCGGCAAGGTTGCCGTGCTGTTCGGCGGCAGTTCCGCCGAACGCGAAATCTCTTTGATGTCGGGCACCGGCGTGCTCGAAGCCCTGCGTTCGCGCGGTGTCGACGCGCACGCCTTCGATCCTTCGCAGCGCGAGCTGGCCGACCTCAAGCGCGAAGGCTTCGCGCGCTGCTTCGTCGCTTTGCATGGCCGCCATGGCGAGGACGGCACCGTGCAGGGCGCGCTCGAACTGCTCGGCATTCCCTACACCGGCTCGGGCGTGATGGCGTCGAGCGTGGCCATGGACAAGGTCATGACCAAGCGCATCTGGCAGGCCGACGGCCTGCCCACGCCCAAGTACGTGCGCCTGGCCTTCGACCAGCAAAGCCGCGAACAGGTCATGGTGGTGCCCGACGTGCTCGGCCTGCCGCTGATCGTGAAGCCACCGCGCGAGGGCTCGTCCATCGGCGTGACCAAGGTCGAGGGCTATTCCCAGATGCAGGACGCGGTCACGCTGTCCGCGAAGTACGACGCCGATGTGCTCTGCGAGGAGTTCATCGAGGGCGAGGAAGTGACCTGTGCCGTGCTCGGCCAGGGGCTCGATGCGCGCGCGCTGCCGGTGGTGCGCATCGCCGCGCCCGAGGGCGCCTACGACTACCAGAACAAGTATTTCACCGACGACGTGAAGTACCAATGCCCGAGCGGCCTTCCCGAGGCCGAGGAGCACGAGATCCAGCGCATCACGCTGGCCGCGTACCACACGCTCGGTTGCCGCGGCTGGGGCCGCGCCGACGTGATGATTCGCGCCAGCGACCGCAAGCCATTCCTGCTGGAGATGAACACCTCGCCCGGCATGACCAGCCATTCGCTGGTGCCGATGTCGGCCCGAGCCGCGGGCATCGCGTACGAAGAACTGTGCCTGCGCGTGCTGGCCTCGGCCGCGCTCGACGCCACGGGGGGGGCGCAATAGCCATGGCCGACGGCATCCCCGCTCCCTTCGACGTCAAGCTCATGAACATCGTCGCGAACATTGCCTTCGCGATGGTGGCGCTCATGCTGCTGGCGGCGGGCGCGTGGTGGGTGCTTCGGCAGCCGTTCTTCCCGCTCGCCGGGATCAAGGTGGACGGCGAGGTCACGCACAACAACGCGGTCACGCTGCGCGCCAACGTGGCACCGCAGCTGTCGGGCAACTTCTTCACCATCGACCTGGCGCGCGCGCGTTCCGCCTTCGAGTCCGTGCCTTGGGTGCGCAGTGCGGTGGTGCGGCGCGAGTTTCCGAACAAGCTGCGTGTGACGCTGACCGAACAGGTGCCGGTGGCCAACTGGGGCGACGAGGCGGGCTCGAAACTGATCAATGGTTTCGGCGACGTGTTCGAGGCCAACGTGGCCGAGGTCGACGACAACCTGCCGCGCCTCGATGGCCCGATCGAACAGGCGGGCCAGGTGCTGGGCATGTACCGTGTGCTGCAGCCGCAGTTCCAGCCCTACGACCTGGCCATCGACGAGCTCACGCTGTCGAGCCGGGGCAGCTGGAAGGTGGTGCTCGACAGCGGCGCCGAGATTGAACTCGGCCGCGGCCAGAGCGAGGAGGTGACGGCCCGCCTGCAGCGGTTCCTGAAGACCGTGACCCAGGTCGCGGGGCAGTACCGCCGCACGATGGCCGACGTCGAGGGCGCCGATCTGCGCCACAACGACGCGTATGCACTGCGGCTGCGCGGCGTCACCACGGTCTCGCCAGAGGCCCCAAGAAAAATCAAGTAGCGAATACCGAGAAATCGAGGACATATCAATGCCCAAAGAATACAAAGACCTGGTCGTAGGACTCGACATCGGCACCGCCAAGGTGATGGTGGTGGTGGCCGAGGTGCTGCCCGGTGGCGAGCTCAAGCTGGCCGGCCTCGGCATCGCGCCGAGCAATGGGCTCAAGCGCGGCGTGGTGGTGAACATCGACGCCACGGTGCAGAGCATCCAGCAGGCGTTGAAAGAGGCCGAGCTGATGGCCGACTGCAAGATCAGCCGCGTCTACACCGGCATCACCGGCAGCCATATCCGCGGCATCAATTCCAGCGGCATGGTGGCGGTGAAGGACAAGGAAGTGACGCCCGCCGACGTGGCCCGCGTGGTGGAGACGGCGCGCGCCATCAACATCTCGAGCGACCAGCGCCTGCTGCTGGTGGAGCCGCAGGAGTTTGTGATCGACGGCCAGGACGTGAAGGAGCCGATCGGCATGAGCGGCATGCGGCTCGAAGCCAAGGTGCACATCGTGACCGGCGCGCAGAGCGCGGCCGAGAACATCATCAAGTGCGTGCGCCGCTGCGGCCTCGAGGTCGACCAGCTGATGCTGAACCCGCTGGCCTCGAGCCAGGCGGTGCTGACGGAAGATGAACGCGAACTGGGCGTGGTGCTGGTCGACATCGGCGCGGGCACGACCGACGTGGCGATCTTCACCAACGGCGCGATCCGCCACACGGCCGTGATCCCGATCGCGGGCGACCTCATCACGAGCGACATCGCGATGGCGCTGCGCACGCCGACGAAGGACGCGGAAGACATCAAGGTCGAAAACGGCTATGCCAAGCAGCTGCTGGCCGACCCCGACACGCAGGTCGAAGTGCCGGGCCTGGGCGATCGCGGCCCGCGCATGCTGAGCAAGCAGGCGCTGGCCGGCGTGATCGAGCCGCGCATCGAAGAGATCTTCTCGCTGGTGCAGCAGGTGGTGCGCGAGTCGGGCTACGAGGAAGTGCTGTCGTCGGGCGTGGTGCTCACGGGTGGCAGCGCGGTGATGCCGGGCATGGTCGAGCTTGGGGAAGACATCTTCCTGAAGCCTGTGCGGCGCGGCATTCCGAAGTATTCGAGCGCGTTGTCCGACATGGTCGCGCAGCCCCGTGCGGCGACAGTCATGGGTCTGCTCGAAGAAGCTCGCTTCGCGCGCATGCGCGGCTTCAAGGTCGCGCAGAAGAATGGGTCGGTAAAGACTGCATTCGGACGTTTCAAGGACTTCATCGTGGGGAACTTCTGACCATGATCCATTCCCCACTCTGGCTCGCGCGTGGAAGCCCTCCATTGCATTTCAACGAGCGATGGCGGCGCACAGGTCCACCATCGTGACGGTCTCATCGTTGATCCCGTCACGGCACAAGAAAAATTCATAGATACACAACGGCAACTGCAAGATTCAAGGAGTTAAAAATGACCATCGAAATGATCGAAGTCGAAGAGTTCAACCAGGGCACGCAGATCAAGGTGATCGGTGTCGGCGGTGGCGGCGGCAACGCGGTCGCCCACATGATGGAACGCGGCGTGCAGGGCGTTCAGTTCGTCTGCGCGAACACTGACGCACAGGCACTGCAGCGCAGCAGCGCGCACAAGATCATCCAGCTCGGCACCAGCGGCCTGGGCGCCGGCAGCAAGCCCGACAAGGGCCGTGAAGCGGCCGAGCTCGCGGTGGACGACATCCGCGCGGCCATCGACGGCGCGCACATGCTGTTCATCACGGCCGGCATGGGCGGCGGCACCGGCACCGGCGCCGCTCCCGTGATCGCGCGCGTCGCGAAGGAAATGGGCATCCTCACCGTGGGCGTGGTGACCAAGCCCTTCGACTGGGAAGGCGGCCGTCGCATGACCAACGCCGACGCCGGGCTGGCCGAACTCGAAGCCAACGTCGACTCGCTGATCGTGGTGCTCAACGAGAAGCTGCTCGACGTCCTGGGCGAGGACATCACCCAGGACGAAGCCTTCGCGCACGCCAACGACGTGCTGAAGAACGCCGTGGGCGGCATCTCGGAAATCATCAACGAGTACGGCGGCGTCAACGTCGACTTCGAAGACGTGCGCACCGTGATGGGCGAACCCGGCAAGGCCATGATGGGCACGGCCGCCGCCGCAGGCCCGGACCGCGCGCGCATCGCCGCCGAACAGGCCGTGGCCTGCCCGCTGCTCGAAGGCATCGACCTCTCGGGCGCCAAGGGCGTGCTGGTGCTGGTGACGGCGTCGAAGGGTTCGCTGAAGCTGAACGAGTCGAAGCTCGCGATGAACACCATCCGCGCCTACGCTTCGCCGGACGCGCACGTGATCTACGGCGCCGCCTACGACGACAGCCTCGGCGACCAGATGCGCGTGACCGTGGTGGCCACCGGCCTCTCGCGTGCCGATGCCCGCCGTCAGGCCCCCACGCTCGAAGTGATCCGCACCGGTACCGACAACATCCCGTTCACCGTGCCGACGCTCGGTGGCATGGGTCATGCCGGTGGCAGCGGCAGCCAGCCCAACTACGACGGCATGGCCGTTCCCAGCGTGTGGCGCACCAACCGCACGATGGCCGCCGCGAAGGTGGACGCGCTGTCTTCGGGCGGCATGGACGACTTCGAGATCCCGGCCTTCCTGCGCCGCCAGGCCGACTGATATCGGCTCGCCCCCAGGCTGCGCGCACTTCGTGTCGCTTCGCCTTCCCCCTGCCGGGGGCAACACCTGAGGACCGGCGGAGCCGGATCCTCGGTGTTTCGCGAAGCGGCCTATAGACGCAGAGGGCACGAAGGTTCGCAAGGGGCGCAGGGGGGACCTGAAAGGGACTTCCCCTGACCCTAGGCGCTGCGTTCACTTCGTGCCCCTTGCATCCATCGTCGGGGCTTTAATGGATAGGACCCATGTCTATCGGTGCCATAGCGAAGGGCATAGGGGCCCACGCCCGGCGCGCGCCTAAAATCCCCGGCGTGCTGCAACAACGAACCCTCAAGTCGATCAGCCGCGCCGTGGGCGTGGGGCTTCACAGCGGCCAACGCGTGGAGCTGACCCTGCGTCCGGCCCCGGCCGACACGGGCATCGTGTTCCGCCGCGTCGACCTGCCGGAGCCGGTCGAGATCCGCATGACCGCCGAGTCGGTCACCGACACGCGTCTCGCGTCCACGGTCTCCACCGGCGGCGCGAAGGTGCAGACCGTCGAGCACATCATGTCCGCCTGCGCGGGCCTGGGCATCGACAACCTCTACATCGACATCACGGCCGACGAAGTGCCGATCCTCGACGGGTCGGCCTCGTCCTTCGTGTTCCTGCTGCAAAGCGCGGGCATCGCGCTGCAGAAGGCGCCGCGCCGCTTCATCCGCGTGACCCGCAAGGTCGAGGTGCGCGAGGGCGAAGGCGCCAACGAGAAATGGGCGAGCCTGGAGCCATACCACGGCTACAAGCTGAGCTTCGAGATCGACTTCGACCACCGCGTCGTCAACTCCACCGGCCAGCGCGTGGAGTTCGACCTGGGCACCGATTCATACAGCCGCGACATCGCGCGTGCGCGCACCTTCGGTTTCACCAAGGAGGTCGAGTACATGCGCAGCAAGGGCCTCGCGCTCGGCGGCGGGCTGGACAACGCCATCGTGATGGACGACACCAAGGTGCTCAATGCCGGCGGCCTGCGCTATGACGACGAGTTCGTGAAGCACAAGATCCTCGACGCGATGGGCGACCTTTACATCATCGGCAAGCCGCTGCTGGCGGCCTACACCGCGTTCCGCTCGGGCCATGCGCTCAACAACAAGCTGCTGCGCGAACTGCTCTCGCACAGCGACGCCTACGAAGTCGTGACCTTCGACGACGAGAAGCGCGCGCCACGCGGTTTCGGCGAAGTCGCCCGCGCCTGGTAGGCGTCGCCCCGACGATGCTTCTTTTCCGCTGGGCCATCCTGCTGCTTCTGCTGGTGGCGGGCGTGTGCTTCGCGTTCTATGCGGGCACGGGGCAGGCCAGGTACCGGCGCATCGGATGGATCGTGTTGAAGTGGACGCTGCTCGCGGCGTTCGGCTTCTTCGCGGTGCTGATCGCCGAACGCGTCGTGTAGTTGGGCTCGCCCCCAGGCTTCGTGCATTGGACCGTCAGGCGGCCAGCGCCTGCAACGCCTGCACCTGTTGCGCGAGCAGCGGTCCCTTGCGGTGTGTGGGCACCAGCAGCATGACTGTGTCGCCGACTGCTTTCGGCCTGCCCCAGGGCGCATGCAGCTTGCCTTGCGCGAGCATTGGCGCAACCAGCCGCTCGCGACCCATCAGCACGCCTTCGCCATCGAGCGCGGCCTGCAGTGCGAGGCTGTAGAGCGAGAAGTCGGGGCCGGCCGCGAGCGCGTCGGCTTCGATCGCCGTGGTGCCGGGCCGCGCGGCTTGCAGCCAGCGCGGCCAGTCGTCGCGCCAGACGGTGTCGTGCAGGCCGCCGCAGCGCGCCAGCAGTTCCGTCAGGTCATCGAGGGAGCGCGGCCTGCCGCTGGGTGATGGCTGCTGCAGGCGCGGGCTGCACACCGGCAGCAGCCGGTCGCGTACCAGCGGGATCGCCTGCGCGCCGACGGCTGTTTCGATGTGCTCGCCGGCCCGTGCATAGAACAGGCCGAGATCGAAG
>Ga0207655_1000478_pt1 | contig 51594 bp, 45 predicted proteins | sample KBSM44metaG_FD_184398 | JGI IMG/M metagenome (GOLD analysis project Ga0207655, IMG submission 184398) | Miscanthus rhizosphere microbial communities from Kellogg Biological Station, Michigan, USA - KBS M4-4 metaG (SPAdes) (version 2) | ecosystem: Host-associated > Plants > Roots > Rhizosphere >...
CCCCAGTGTCCAAGCGCATCGAAGTCGAGAACCTCAACGTCTACTACAGCGATTTCCTCGCCGTAGAGGGGGTCTCCATGGATATCGAACCCCGCGCCGTCACGGCGTTCATCGGCCCCTCGGGCTGCGGCAAGTCCACGTTCCTGCGGACCCTCAACCGCATGCACGAGGTGATTCCGGGTGCCCACGTCGAGGGCAAGGTGCTCGTCGACGGTGACGACCTGTACGGCCCCGGCGTCGACCCCGTGCTCGTGCGTCGTCACGTCGGCATGGTCTTCCAGCGACCCAACCCGTTCCCGACGATGTCGATCAAGGAGAACGTGCTCGCCGGCGTCAAGCTCAACAACAAGCGCATCTCCAAGGACGACGCGGACGGTCTCGTCGAACGGTCGCTGCGCGGTGCGAACCTCTGGAACGAGGTCAAGGACCGTCTCGACAAGCCGGGTGCCGGCCTCTCCGGCGGTCAGCAGCAGCGCCTCTGCATCGCCCGCGCGATCGCTGTCTCCCCCGATGTGCTCCTGATGGACGAGCCCTGCTCGGCGCTCGACCCGATCTCGACCTTCGCGATCGAGGAGCTCATCCAGGAGCTGAAGACCGACTACACGATCGTGATCGTCACCCACAACATGCAGCAGGCGTCGCGCGTGTCGGACAAGACGGCCTTCTTCAACATCGCCGGCACCGGCAAGCCCGGAAAGCTCATCGAGTACAACAACACCGACACGATCTTCACCGCCCCGTCGGTGCAGGCCACCGAGGACTACGTCTCCGGCCGCTTCGGGTAAGCCGCTGGGGCTGCGGATCAGTCTACCTTGGCCTCCCCGCACCCGAACTGCAAGGCTTCCATCGCGACACGCCGCTGCCGCGGCATCCACCACGGCGCGTTGGAGCGGTGACCTTGCAGTTGTGACGGCGGATGCCGCGGGCACCCCCTCCTGCCCAACCACCCGAAGGCGACAGTCGTCCCCAGATGCGGTGGTCTGCCGCACGTGCCGGGTTCGATCCCGCCACGCTGTGGGCAAGTGCGATGTACGCTCCTGCGTGTTCACCGCCGCGGCTCTGCGGCGGGCGGGCATGACGCGTACCGCGCTCCGCGTACAGCTGGATCTCGGGACACTCGAGCGACAACGGCGCGGTGTCTACACGTCCGACGCAGCATGCGCTTCGCTACGAGCGATCGCCGCTCATGGCGGTCGCCTCGCGTGTATCACTGCCGCGCGCCACCTCGGGCTCTGGGTGCTGACAGACGACGACCGTCCGCACGTGTGGCTCTGCGATGGGCAACGCAGCTACCACCTGAACCCCTGCGACTGCGTCGAACACTGGGATGACGGCCCTCTCGGGCCGCCGGGGAGCTCACCGTCGGTACCTCGGCTCCTGCTGCAGATCGCTCGCTGCCACGGTCTTGAGGAGTTCTTTGTCGTGCTCGAGTCGGCACTCCGGCTCGGAATGATCCGTGACGCTGGCCGTCGATGGCTGCGATTGCGCGCGAACGCGCAGATGCGTGAGGCGCTGGCGTTGGCACGCACCGACGCCGACAGCGGATTGGAGTCACTGTTGCGCTGGCGGCTTCGCCACCGCGGCCTTCGTGTGCGGACGCAATCCAGCGTCACCGGCGTCGGAACGGTCGATGCACTGATCGGCGACCGCCTCCTTGTCGAGACCGACGGCTTCGACAACCACGACGGTGTGATTCATCGACATAAGGACCTGATTCGTGACGCCAACGCCGCGATGTGGGGATACATGACTCTGAGGTTCGACTACGCGATGGTCGTCCACGATTGGGATCTGGTCGAGCGCGCTATCCTCGGCGCGCTCGACACCCTCGAGGCCGCCACCTCACGGTCGCGACGCTGACAAACCGTCCCGACCGAACTGCAAGGTTCAACACGCGAAACACCCGCCGGCGCGGGCGCATTCGCGGCGTGGCGCAGCCCAGCCCTTGCGGTTGTGACGGCGGATGCCGCGGGGGCTGCGGATCAGTCTCGCGGGCTGAGCAGGTAGTCGTTCATGGATGCCGTCAGTTCGGCATCCATGGGCACGTCGGCGTCGTCGATCGCCGAGATCGGCGCCGCCAATCGCACGCTGGACACCAGCCAGGCCGCATCCACGGTGGCGAGATCGCGGATCGGGACGGTCTCGTAACCGGTCTGGAAGCCGCGCGCGGCGAGATGCTCGAACAGGCTGAGCTGCGTGGTGCCGTGCAGGATGCCGGCGTTCGGCGCGGGCGTGAGGAAGACGTCGCCGCGACGGAGGATGAGCGACGCGGTCGGCGCTTCAAGCACGTAGCCGTCGCTGGTCGTGAAGATCGCATCGTCCGCGCCACGGCGATGCGCTTCGCGCAGCGCGGCCATGTTCACCGCGTACGACAGCGTCTTGGCTCCGAGCAGCAGCCAGGGTGCGCGCGCCGGAACGTCCAGCGCGTAGCCGCGGTCGAGGGTGACCACGCGGATGCCGCGGGTGCGCGCGACCGAGAAGTCAGCGGCGGGAGCGGCGGTGACCCAGGCGGTCGGGGTCGGGCCGTGTTCGATCCCGCGGCTCAGGATGAGCTTGATGACGGCCTCGCCCGCTCCGCACGCCGCGGACGCCAGCGCCACGGCCTGCCGCCACTGCTCGGCGTGGGGCCTCGGCAGATCGCACAGCTCTGCGGAATGGGCGAGCCGAGCGAGATGCGCCTCGACTTCTTGGGCATGCCCGTCGACGACACCGATGGACTCGAAGATGCCGTCACCACGCTGAGTGCTCAGCTCCCCCACCGTCAACGCCGGCGCCGCCGGGTCGACCTCCGTGAACGTTGCGGTGAAGTCGGACAGGGTGTCGTCCGCCTCGGCGGGATCGATCATCAGCGCGAAATGCCAGGCCATGCACCGAGCCTAGACCCGCGGGAATAGCCCGCCGAGGCGGTCCGTTACACTGTTGGAGTCGGGCCGCAGTAACCCCGGGCTCCAATATTTGCCGCTCCGAGCGGCCTTCCGCCGAGAGGCGTTTCTGCGGCCCGGCACTTCTCTTTCACCGCTCGTTTCGACTCGTCGCGGCGCTCCTCGCTCAACGACCGGGGCGGTTCAGGTCAGTGAACCGCGACGCCAGAGGCCCGCGCAGGCCGTCAGATCGCCCGCATAGGTGTCGAGACGGAGCGCGCGCGTCGTGAACGAACTGGCGCGCTCGGGTTCGGTCGCGTCGTACCCGTCGGCGAGGTCCGCCGCGCCCGCCGCTTCGACACGGCAGAAGGATGCCGCACGTTCGAGGGCGACAGCGAAGTCGCCGGTGAACACACCGCGGAGGATCTCGTCGACGAGCGTCATGAGCTCGTCCGGCCCCGCCGGCGTCGGCGCTCCCGCGACGACGTCGTCGACCGACCGCAGAACAGCCCGCCCCCGCTCGTAGAGCAGCGACGCCGTCGCAGCGTCGTCGCGCACCATCAGCTGCAGCAGGTACAGCCGCCACAGCGTCCCCGGCAACGACTTCGCGGGAGAATGCGACCACAGCTCGGCCACCGTTTCGAGGCCGTGCGCGTCGGTGAAGGTGATGAGGCGCTCGACGACGGCATCCGTCGGCTCATCCCGCACGCGCATCAGCAGAGCGGATGCCGTGGCGTGGGCGATGCGCGAGACGTCGGCGGGATCGGTGGAACCGAAGCGCCGGTCGAAGGAGTCCGCGGGTCGACGGACGGGGCGGTGATAGTCCCGGGAGTCCTCGCTCATCGCTCCAGGCTACCGGCGACATCAGACGCGCCGGGCCGCGGGAGCACGGGCGGGGGGCGGTCAGACGGTCGGGATCGCGACGATCGGGGACGAGGACGGTTTGCCGTCGGGCGACCCTCCCGACGGCTCGATCGTCACGGCGATCGTGTCGCCGGGCTGCATCGTGCCGGTCAGCTGCGCTGTGGTCTTCCCGCCGCTCTCACCCGCGGCGTCGAACGTGCCGGCGGCGATAGGCGTGTCGCCCCGCACGAACCACAGCTCGAACGTGCGGTCCTCGGGGATCTGCGGAAGCCCCTCGGCGACCAGCACGACCTTGCCGACGCTCTGCGACCAGTGCGCCGTTGCGACGCCGCCCTGGAAATCGACCTGGGCCGACGAGGCATCCGGTGCCTTCTCGATCTGCTGCAACGCCGTCACCGCCGGCGGAGTGCGCCACAGGCTGGTGACGGCGCCGGTTCCCCAACCGATACCGATCAGGAGTGCGACGGACGCGACGAGAGCGAAAACGCCGCGCGTCCACGCACGTCGCTGCACCGCCTGGACGATCTCCGTCGGCGGCGCCGGAACCGGCTCCGGCTCCGGCTCATTCCCAGGCTCCGCGCGCTCAGCGTCGATGGCGCGGAGGAGTCGCGATCGCAGATCGATGGGCGGGGCGACCGGTGCCACCGCGTCGGCGAGCACGTCGACGGTGGCGGCATCCAGAAGGGCGACGTCCTCCCACTCGGGATGGGCGGCGAGGGCATCCTGATAGGCGCGCTCGTCGTCCGGCGACAACGCGTCCATCGCGTGTCCTGCCGACAGCTCGGCGAACTCGTCCGCGCCGATGTCTCGGTACTCGTTGTCACTCATGACGTCACCCCCATCTCCTGCCTCAGGCGCGACAGGCCGTCGCGCATTCTCGTTTTGATCGTCCCCAGGGGCGATCCCACCAGTGCGGCGATTTCGCTCTGAGAATATCCCCCGACATATGCCAGGAGCAGGGCTTCCCGTTGGGCTTCGGGAAGCGCATCCATGGCTCGTGCGACACGCCTGCTCTCGATGCGCAGAGCCACCTGGTCGTCGACGCTGTCCTGGCCCGTGTTCAGTTCGCGCAGACCCGCCTTCTCGTCGCGTTCCGTGCTGGCACGCGTCGCGCGCACCCGGTCGACAGCGCGGCGATGGGCGATGGTGAGGACCCAGGACCGTCCCTGACCCTTCTTCGGAGCGAACCCCGAAGCGGATTGCCAGATCTCCAAGAACACGTCCTGAAGCACTTCTTCGCTGAGAGAGCGATTGACCAGCACGCGAAGGATCAATCCGAAGACGCGCGGGGCGAGCATGTCGTAGAGCTGACCGAACGCCGCTCGGTCGCCCGCGGCGATGCGCACGAGCAACTCGCCGGCATGATCTCGCGCCGGTGAGTCCTCGGGTACGTCCACACCGTCGATGACCATTGCTCTCAGCATGCCTCATCACCGTCCTTCTGTCGTGCAGCGCGGCCGCACACGCGACTTCCCATCCGATTTCCGACGGGCTCCGAAGGACCTGTCGAGACCGCACCTGGCGGCTCGGCAGAACTACCACCGCACGGACGACCACCGCACATGGAGGACATCATGCTCAGCAGCACGAAGAAGATCACCGCAACCCTCACGCTCGCCCTCGCCGGGGCCTTCGCCCTGGCGGCCTGTTCATCGGGAACGTCGACGCCGGCCGCGACCACGCCTCCCGCCATGAGCGAGCAGACGCAGGCGATGACCCCGTCGCCGACCGGCATGGACCCGGCCGCCGACCTCGTCGGCCCCGGTTGCGCCGACTACGCGAAGACCGTGCCCTCCGGCTCCGGTTCGGTCGAGGGGATGTCGAAGGATCCCGTGGCCGTGGCCGCGTCGAACAACCCGCTCCTGACGACCCTCACCGCCGCGGTGAGCGGCAAGCTCAACCCCGATGTCGACCTGGTCGACACGTTGAACGGCAGCAAGTTCACCGTCTTCGCCCCGGTCGACTCGGCATTCGGCAAGATCGACGCTGCGACGATCGACTCGCTGAAGACCGACAGCGCCGCGCTGACGAAGATCCTCACGTACCACGTGGTTCCCGGTCAGCTCGCCCCGTCGGAGATCGATGGCACGCACAAGACCGTTGAGGGCGGCGACGTGACTGTCACCGGCTCGGGCGACAACATCATGGTCAACGGTGCCAAGGTCATCTGCGGTGGCGTGCAGACCGCCAACGCGACCGTGTACCTCATCGACACGGTGCTGATGCCGACCAACTGATCCGATCACTGAACGCGGAGAGGCCGCTGGTGCGCACTGCACCGGCGGCCTCTCCGCGTCGTGCGGGCCGGGCGGGTCGGGCGGGTCGGGCGCGTCGGCCGGGTCGCTCCAGACGGTAGGCTGGGAAGCCAGGGGCCTCTAGCTCAGTCGGTAGAGCATCGGACTTTTAATCCGCGGGTCGTGGGTTCGAGCCCCACGGGGCCCACCGTACGTGTCCTACTCGAACAAATTGCCTTGAGATAAAGGGTCCTCAGGGTGGAGTCCAGAGCGTCAGCGGTATTGCTGGCGCTCTTTGCATGTGTGGCCGCCCATTCGGCGGCGGCTTCTTGGATCAGAGCTACCTAGCCACCGGCTGACGCTGGACGTGTTACAAGTCGGCCGAGATCGTCAATCAGGCGCAGCAGGGCCCCAGCAAGCATTTCGTCGTACATCGGGGCCGGGGATGTCGAGATGGTACTCGCCGTCGTTCGGCCCAAGTTCATCCCAGCCCGTTGCCGGTACTACCCGCGGCGATTGTTGCGAAGGACACCCGGTACTCCGTGAAGAGCTCGCCGAGGAGCTCGGAGTACTCATGGTCGATCTCTCGGGCCATCACAACCGCGCGAAGCTCATCGGTTCGCAACGCGATGGACGACTTCCATGTGAAGCACCTGTCCGATGCACAGATGGCGGTACTCAACCCGATCATCCGGCAGGCGCTCTACGACGGCATCGTCATGATGGACAACGACAACGACGCGAACGTCGTGAGGAACCTCAGCCCTCTGATCTCGATGATCCCGGACTACTGGGAGATTCCCGGGCAGGATAAGACTGTGCATACCAAGGAGCGAGCAGCGTGACGGAGCCGCAGCCTTCGGGTGAGGTGCTCCTCTACCAGCGTGAAGACGGCGCCCCGACCCTCGATGTCCGGCTCGATGCCGAGACGGTCTGGCTGAGCCAACAACAGATCGCGGAACTGTTCCAGACCACGCGTGAGAACATCACGATGCACCTGCGCAACGTCTACGTGGAGGGTGAGCTCGACCGCGAGGCAACCCGTAAGGATTTCTTACAGGTTCGCGTCGAGGGTAGCCGCTCCGTCCGCCGTGCCGTTGCTCACTACAACCTGGATGCCATCCTCTCCGTCGGTTACCGCGTGAAGAGCGCCACGGCCACGCAGTTCCGCATCTGGGCAACACGCCAACTCCGCGACTATCTGGTGCGTGGCTACATCGTCAATGAGCAGCGACTGGAGCAGCTCGGGACGATCGTGCAGATCCTCGGCCGCGCGAGCGACGAACTCGTCGCCGGCGTCGCGGACATTCTCCAGAGCTACCTACCCGGACTGACACTCCTTCGCGACTACGACGAAGGCCACATCGACGCTCAGCCGTCCGCCGTCCCGGGCTGGGAGCTGACCCTCAACGAAGCGCGTCGGGTCATCGAGCAGCTTCGCGACGAGTTTCCCGACGATGCATTGTTCGGGCGGGAACGCGGCGACGGACTCGCGGGAATTATCGCAGCGCTGTACCAGAGCTTCGCCGGTCAGGAGCTATACCCGACCGTCGAGGAGAAGGCCGCTCACCTGCTCTACCTCGTCGTCAAGGACCACCCGCTATCCGACGGCAACAAACGCACCGCTGCGGCCCTCTTCGTCACCTTCCTCGCCCGAAACAGCACCCTCAGCAACACTGATGGCTCCGCGCGCGTCTCCAACAACGCTCTAGCGGCCACCACACTGCTCGTGGCGATGAGCGACCCGAAAGAGAAAGATGTCATGATCGCGCTGCTGGTACGAATGTTGGCAGCATAGAGGTTCCGCACGCTTGCCAGCGAAATATCCGAGGGACTCTGCTTACTCGCTCAGGCGCCAGCCTGGTGGCATCCCTAGGTCCGCGCGAATCCACCTAATGGCGGGGTTGAGCGCGCGCTTGAAAACGACATCGAGCAGATCATCAATGAGAGTTAGCGCGACGTCGAGCGATAGTAGGACCGTCTGCTCCTTCGCCGTCATCTGGGCGAGGAGATGTCCGACTCCGACGAGTCCGTGATCTCGAGATCAGATGCTTGGATTGCCCTAATCTGCGACAACAACGAGGCGCTTGCGGTCGCGGAAGTTCTGGAGCCGAGTCAGCAACTATTTGGATTCCCGGTCCCAGTCGATCTCGCCGACGTCGCGATTGTCACCTCGGCCGCCGATCGACTGAGCGCGGCAGGCCAGCTACGCCGTCGCTGCCGCAGACCACGTCCTGGAGCGGCTAGGCACGCCATGGCACGCCTTCGAAGTCGGGGGACGGGACAACGAACTCTGGGCGTGGCAGCTGCGTGAGGGCCTACCCGGCATCGACGGCTGGAGCATCGTCGGCCGCTACCTCCACGCAGATCTCCCGACTGCCGAGTCGACTCGCCCCGATGAAGAACCCCGGGCACCCGCGTGACAGGCTTCTCGTGACGAGGGCAGCAGCGCCTCCGGTGTCTGCGACACGCGATCAGGTCGGGAACGACCCGTATGCCGATGCCAGCCAGATCGCCACCACGGCGGAGAGCATGTTCTTCGTCTGCGCGGGAGCGGGCTTGCTCAGTCGGTCCTGGTAGATCAGGTGCTGCGTCATGACGTGCAGGTCGGACACCAATGACGGAACGTCCTCGACCACGGGCTGCGCGATGCCCTCGGCGGCATCTCGGACGATCTGTTCGGTGAGAAGGTCGGCCAGACGCGCGTTCCACTCCGACCAGAGCTGAGCGATCGTCGCATCCAGGGGAATCGCCTGGACCGAGGCGATGAGAACGGCGTCGTGGCGGATCCACGATGCCACCGATGCCGTCCCCAATCGCCTCAAATACTCCCGGGGCTCTTCGTCGTCCCCCCGCCTGAAACCGCCCACATCGACGATGAGATCGTCCCACGCCTCCCGCGTCGCCACCGCGAGTGCGGCGAACTTCGAGTCGAAGTAGAAGTAGTACGCGGAGCGGCTGACACCGGCCGCCTGCGCGACCTCGCCGACAGCCAAGTCCGTGATCGATCGCGATGCGAGCAACTCGTTCTGAGCGTCGAGGATTGCGCGCCGCTGCCGCTCCCCTTTCGACGCCTTCCGAGCCAGGCGGTCACCCGCGGTGCGGCCCCTCTCCCGCGCTACTCCCCTGTCTTGACTCACGGGCATGATCCTAGAGGCGACGGCCGACACTGCTTACTTGACACTCTGCCGAATTTAATCGACACTATGTCAGTTCGCATGCCCCAAAGGAGAGGCCCCACCTGTGTCCAAGATCGACCCGACCGCCCAGTTCCGCGCCATCGACGTGCTGCTGGAGTCCGTAGACAACCCCCTGCACCGCCGCATCCTGTTGAACTATCGCCGACACGCGATCCTGGAGATCACGCATCAGAAGGAACTGATACTGCTCGACCCGGAGATGACGGTTCCGCATCCGCGCTACATGCTGAACGTCAACGACACGAGCGTCATCCTCGACGGCGCGGAGGAGATCCTCGCCTGGTACGGCTCGCTGGAAGCCGCCGACGCCACGGTGATGCTCTTCGAAGACGAGCGCATCTCCGTCTTCGACGAGGGCTTCTACTCCGAAGGATGGATGAACACGTTCCTTCGGGGCAGTCTGCTCCCCGAAGACGTCCATGCCGACCCGGACGGCTACTACGTCCTGCGCCAATACCTGGCAATGCACTGGCCCTACAACAGCCAGGGTCTGCTCGAGGGCGAGCATGCATTCGAGCACAAGGCGGCCCGGGAGATCATCCAGGTCAGCGCGGACGATTTCATCACGATCGACCAGGCCCGCGCCGCCCTGCTGCCCATTCTGAACGAGGTCCCGCCCGCGATCCACCAGCGAGGCGATCGGGCTGACGCCTCACAGTAGCGAGGCCCTCACCACGGGTCCGATCTCACCCGTCGACTCGCAGGACGACCTTTCCGATGCTGGCTCGCTGCTCCAGCAGTGTGTGGGCGGCGACCGCATCGGCGAGCACGAGTTCGTCGTGCGACTGCACGTGGAGTCGACCGTCGCGGACGAGGCCGGCGAGCTCCCCGAGCACGGATGCCGCAAAGCCAGGCGTCGCGAGGTCATGGCCGAGGAAGTAGCCGCGTATCCCGATGCCTCCCGCGATCATGCGCGGCGCCGCGACGGTGAGATCGGCGTTTCCTTCCCCGTCGGCGATCGCGCCGACGATCACGATGCGTCCTCCATAGGCGAGCACGTCCAGCGACTGAGCGAAACTCCGTCCGGCCGCGACCTGGAGCACCACGTCGACGCCCTTCCCGTCGGTCAGCTCCCGCAGGTGAGGCGACCAGTCGGGACGCGTGGGATCGACGGGAGTGCCGCCGAGGCGGGCGACCTGCGACCGACGAGACTCGCTGCCGGCTGCCCCGAGCACGGCGCCGGCTCCGAGGATGCGCGCCAGCTGCACCGCCATCGTGCCGACGCCACCGGCGGCTCCCCACACCAGGACACGGTCGCCCGCGACCAGACCGCCCGCATCCTTCAACGCACCCCACGCGGTCATCCCCTGGATGCCGAGAGCGAGAAGGGTCGCGGCAGACAGATCCGTGGGGACCTCCACGGCCTGCGACTCGGGCACAGCGACGTACTCCGCGTAGCACCCGGAGTCCGGCCAGACGAAGACGCGTCGCCCCACCCCATCACCCATCGTGCCCTCGCCCTGAGCCACGACCACCCCGACGGCTTCGCCTCCGAGGACGTACGGGGGTCGCAGACTCGTGGGGTAGGGTTCCCCCCGTCTGCGCACGGTGTCGGAATAGTTGACTCCCGCTGCCTCCACGCGCACGAGCAGCTCGTTCGCTGCGGGAACGGGGACGGGGAGCTCGACCTGACGCAGAGCCGTCTCGGCGTCACCGATCCGTTCGAACAGCACCGCTCTCATCGTCCCATCCGGACGATCCTCACCGGTGAATGTCATGCCTCCACCCTTCCGTCGACGTCATTCGGGCCGACCATCTCGGACACCGCATCATGCGGTGCCACTCCTCTTACGCACCAACGTCACCAGCGACACCGCCAGGATGAGCGCGCCCCCGTAGAACACCTGCTGGGTCCACCCGGTCAGACCGAGAACCTTCAGCCCGAGCGTCCCCGTGGAGATGAAGTAGGCCCCGATGAGAACGCCGAACGGGTTGAACCGCCCGAGAGTGATCACGGCGGCACTTGCGAAGACCGTGGCGAACATCGGCATCAGGTAGCTCGTCGAGCTGCTCGCATCGAAGCCTCCCAGTCGCGCCACCACGAACACGCCGCCGATCCCGGCGATCAGCGATCCGAAGACGTAGCTTCCCGCGCGCACACGATCGACGGAGATGCCCGACAGTCGCGCGACCTCGTGATTCGCGCCGACAAACGTCATCCGGCGACCGAGCGGAGTTCGATACAGGAGGTACGCGAGCAGGACGGCGAGCAGCAGGCCCGACCAGAATGTGACGGTGAGACCGAGCAGGCGGGTCGAGGCAAAAGCCGTGAAGGCGGGGGGAAGGCCGGCTTGGGGCGTCTCGTTGGAGACGACGAGAGCGAGACCCTGCACGACCGTCCCCACACCCAAGGTCGTCACCAACGGGTCGACACCGACCCGGAGGACGACGTACGCGTTGACGACGCCGACGGCGACGGATGCGGCGAGGGCTATCACGATGGACGCCCACAGCGGGACGCCGTACAAGCCGTACAGGGACGGCACGAGCGTGGCGGACAATCCGAACACGAACGGCACGGAGAGGTCGATCTCACCCACGTAGAACGTCAACAGCACAGCGAGACCCAGGAAGACGTACACATCGGCCGAGCTGAACACACTCAGTGCCACGGGCAGGGAGAGGAATCGTTCCGGGCTGATCAGCACGAAGACGAGGATCAGCGCCAGCCACAGGCCGATCAGCAGGTATCGCTGCCAGAACGGGGGTCCGCTTCGAGCGGTGCGAGGCGACGTCGACGGCGCGGTCTCGGGCGGGGATGCCACGGCGGCATCGGGGAGGGAGGTCATGCTCTGCCTCTTTTCAGGGTCTGGACCGGGCCGTGGAACGTGCGTGGCGTGCGCGGCGTGCCATAGACCGCTTCGATGATCTCGTCGGGGTGACTCGCGACCAGTTCTTCCGCGATCCTTCCGTCGCGGAAGATCAGGACGCGGTCGCAGATCGCGACGAGGTCGGCCGCCTCACGCGACACGAGCACGATGGCGATGTCGGCGGACGTCAGCCCGCGTACGGCCGACAGAATGTCCATGCGCGCACCGACGTCGACAGCCTGCGTCGGCTCGTGGAGGAAGAGCAGCGTGGGATCGTTGAGGATCCATTTGCCGACGAGCACCTTCTGCTGGTTGCCGCCACTGAGCAGGCCCGCCGGCAGCTGGGGGTCCGGAGGCGAGACCCCCAGTCGTTCGATGATCTCGCGCGCCTCTCGACGCTGCCAGTCACCCGCGAGCCACCAGCGTCGGCCCCGAGACGAGATGCGCGGCAATGAGACGTTCGCCTCGACGGTTTCCGTCAGCGCGATCCCATCGCGATGCCGCTCCTCCGGCACGACGACCACTCCGGCCCGCAAGCCCGTCGCGACGTTCATCCGAACGAGCTCCAGCGTCTGCGCCGGAAGCGTCACCGTCCCGGCGGATGCGGCCAGCGCGCCGGAGACCAGGTAGGGGAGGTCTTCGAAGCCCGAACCCTCCAGACCCGTGATCCCGACGATCTCACCGCGCCCGAGGGTGAGATCCACACCGTCGACCCGGCGTCCCCGTACCCCGGAGATCTTCACGAAGGGTTCGGATGCGGCAGGTGCGGTTGCGGAGCGGAGAACCTCGGCGCTGACGTCGTGCCCCAGCATCAGCCTCGCGATCTCGCGTTCGTCGAGCTCCGCGACGGGAAGGCCTTCGGCGACGACGCGGCCGTCGCGCAGAACCGTCACGCGGTCGGCGATCGCAAGGACCTCCTCGAGATTGTGGCTGATCATGAGCACACCTCCCCCGGCGGCGACGATCGAGCGGATGGCGTCGTAGATCGGTTGGGCCGAGGCCTCGGTGAGTGTGCGGGTGGCCTCGTCGAGCACGATGAGTCCCGGTCGGTCCCCCTGCACGAGCAGGCCGCGTGCCATCGCGACCATCGTCCGCAGCGCGGGCGACAGCGTGGCGACCTTCGCGTTCGGGTCGATCCGCGCCCCCAGCACACCCAGCACGCGGCGAGCGTTGTCCGCCTGTTTGGCGGCGCGGATGTACCGGAGATATCGGCTGTGCTCGAGCTTCCCGATGGAGATGTTGTCCGTCACCGAGAGCGACTCGATGAGACCGAGATCCTGATGCACGAAGGACACGCGGTGGCGGATGAGGTCATGGGAGGAGGGCGGCAGGCTGAGCTCCTGCCCCTCGGACAGAAGCCGGCCGTTCACCGGAGTGTGGATTCCTGCCAGCACCTTGATGAGTGTGGACTTGCCCGACCCGTTCTGGCCGACGATCGCGTGCACCTCTCCTCGTCGCACGATCAGCGAGGCCGAGTCGAGCGCCGCCCGTCCGCCGAAGCGCACGGTGACGCTCTCGAGGCGCAGCAACTCCTCTGCCGGGAGCTCGGATGCCCGGAGGCTCCCGGCGTCCGGAGCGGACGTCATCCGAGCCCCCACGAGGAGAGGAACGTCTGGTGGAAGGTGGGGGTGCCGAACCAGTCGAAGCTCGACGCGTGCGCCGCATCCAGGGTGAGGTCGCCGATGTTCCCGGAATCGAACAGACGCTGAACCGTGGGGTATTGGGCGGGCGTCTGCGCGGTGTAGAGCCGCAGGAACGCGTCGCTGATCGACCAGCCCATGAAGTCGGAGGATTGGAGGACCACGTAGTCGAGGGCGCCCTGGGACACGAGCTGCAGCGTCTGGATCGATCCGCCCTGGCCGCCGACCTCGACGTCGGCCGGGCTCACGGTGCCCGCTGATCCGATGCCATCGACGATCGAGGTGCCGAGGGTGTCGAGGTTGAAGGCGAAGATGCTGTCGACCTTGTCGTTGACGAGGAGCTGGGCGGAGATGGCGCTGGCCGCGTCGGAGATGCGAGCGCTGGTCGTGTCGACCTGGATCAGGGTGCATCCGGGACAGGCCTGCGCGTAGTAGGACGCGATGTCGTCGCTGATCTGTGTCGTCGAACCCGAGTCCACCACTCGGGCGAAGATCGTGGAGCGCGGAGACGTCGCCGTCGACACCGTGTAGTCCACCGCTCGGGAAAGAGCCGTCTCCAGCGCCGTCGAGGAGTCGACGAAGCGCAACGTCGCCGTCTCTGCGGTGCCCTCGGCGGGCTGCCATCCACTGAGGGTGGGAATGCCTGCGTGATCCAGCGCGGCGTATCCGGCGGACGCGATCCCGGGTGAGACGGCGAGAGTGATCACGCCGGACACGCCGAGGGTCGCGGCGTTGTTCATGCAGTTGACGATCTCGGTGGGCTGAGCCTGGCCGTCGCACACCGTGAGAGTCGCCCCCGTGGGCGCGAGAGCGGAGTCGATCGCGTCGATCACGTTGGCGAAGATGGTCGTCGCCAGCGGGATCACCATGATCGTCTTTCCCGACAGATTCGTCGACCCGGCCGGCAGTGCCGGGAGCTCGAGGGCGACGTCGTCGATCGGCTTCTTCAGGTCGTCGACACGAGCGGCGGCGGCCGACACGGCGGCCCCGAAGTCGTCCGACGATCCGGTCCCGGTCGGCTCGCTGCTGCTGCTGCACGCGACGAGCAGCGAGCCGGTGAGACCGACCGCGCCGAGGAGGGACAGGGTGCGGGTGAGGATCCGCGCGGTCGTGCGCGGCAGCTGGACGGGTGATTGCTTCATTGCATCTCCTTGGATTCGGGTGGGGCGGATCGCCGGGGACGCCGCGGACGGCGACGAGGCGATCGAAGGTCAGGGGGCGCTGGGCGGCTCGCTCGCCGCGACGAAGGACTGACGAAGAGTGCCGATGCCGTGGATCGTCGTCTCGAGAACGTCGCCGTCGCCCAGGAAGCGAGGGGGCTGTGCGCTCATCCCGACCCCGGCGGGCGTCCCGGTGAAGATGAGATCGCCCGCGTGGAGGGTGACGATGCGCGAGAGCCGGGCGATGGCCTCGGACACTCCGAAGACCATGTCGCTCGTCCGCCCCCGCTGAACGACCGTCCCCGACACGCGGGTCTCGATCGCGAGATCATCGGGATCGGCCAACACGTCGGGGGTCACCAGCCACGGCCCGACGGGGCTGTAGCCGGCGAAGGACTTGCCGAGACTGAATTGGGGCACGGGGCCGGCTGTCTGCACGGCGCGATCGGAGATGTCCTGACCGACCGTCAACCCGGCGACGTAGGACCACGCCTGATCGGCGGAGACCTTCCGCGCCGTACGACCGATCACGACGACGAGTTCGGCTTCCCAATCGACCGACGCGCCCGAGAGGAGGACTTCGGTGACGGGCCCCGTCAGCGAAGAGGCGAACTTCGTGAACACCGTCAGGTCGCCGGGCAGAGGAAGACCCGCCTCGGCAGCATGATCGCGATAGTTCAGCCCGATCGCGAAGATCTGCCCGGGCCGCGGGGCGGGTGCGCCCAGGTCGACAGCCTCGAACGGGCGTCCGCCCGTCAGCGTCGCACGAGCGACCCAGTCGCGGAACTCGTCCCACGCGGCGAGGACCTGCATGGGGTCGTCGCTGAACGAGTCACCGCTGAGCGCAGCGACGTCATAGGCGAGACCGTCGCTGAAGAGGGTGGCGCGGCCGGACAGATTGCCGAAATGCATGATCGATGGTCCTTCTGACGGGGTGATGAGTCGTGGAGTGCGTGTCCTCGAGCTGCGATCAGGGCAGGCGGAGGCTTTCGTCACGGACGGAGAACTCGACGAATCTGTCGAGGCCCTGGCCGACGCCGACGGGAGGAACGAGGAACGCGAGGTGGTGCTCCGGACCGGGACCGGGGTTCCAGTTGCGATGCGGGACTCCCGCCGGAAGGACGACGAGGTCGAACGGCTCGGCCACGAACGAGGTGTCGGCCACCTCCACGTGCAGACGTCCCTCCAGCAGGAAGTACAACTGGTCGACGGGGTGGATGTGCCAGGGCACTCCCGAACCCTCCTCCGCGTCGACGGCGGCATCGACCAGGACGAGCTCGGGCGAGCCGACCTCGGGCGTGAGCACGAGCCGGGCGGTGAAGCCGGGCACCGGCTGAGCGGGGGTCGTCTCGGCCACCGTGCGCACGACGACGTCGCGCTCGGTCACCGCGACGGAGGATGTGCCCTCCGGCGCGGGCTCTGCCAGGGGGTGTCCACGCTCGGGCGGCGGGACGAGGACGTCGAGATGGATCTCCTCCTCATCGCCCGGGTACCAGTTTCGGTGCGCCGTCCCCGCCGGGATCACGACAGCGGTATCCGGACCGAAGGAGCGTTGGACTCCTTCGGCTTCGAGTTCCATTCGCCCACGCAGCACGTAATAGACCTGATCGCTGTCGAGGTGACGGTGCCGCGGGTAGCCCTGCGATCCACGGGGGGCTCGACATCCCACGACCAGGCAGCTCTCGAGGTCGGCGAGAACCTGGAAGTCGAAGGAGTCACGAGACAGCCCTGACGGGTCGAAATGCCGCACGTAGCGGTTCGGAGAGGCGGACACGTGGCGAGCATAGGCCGCCAAATCTTCGACAGTCAAGCAGAATGTCGATATTTTATTAGTCCGTCGATTTCTGATCGATTCAGACCGGCAGGTGGTCCAGCGTGGCCCAGAGACGAAACGCGACATGGTGGTCCAGCGCCCGCGGACCGACGCGCCACGCGTCCGTGAGCAGATCGTCGATTCGCTCCAGGCGCTGACGAACCGTGTTCTCGTGCACCCGGAGGTTCGCCGCACTCGATCGGACGCTCTGATTGGCGTCGAGGTAGACCAACGCGGTGCGAGCCAGCATCGTGCCGCGGTCGGCATCGTGATCGAGCACGGCGCCGACCATGCGCCGCACGAGGATCCGCGAGCTCTCCGCGCCGCCGTGGCTGATCAACAGGCCGAGAGCCCCGACCGTGAAGCGGTCGCCCGCCTCGTCGGTGCGGCCCGTCGCCACCAGTGTTCCGACGATCGAACGCGCAACGTCGTAGTTCGCCCGGATGCCGAGCGGAGAGGTCGATGGGCCATCACATCCCACCGCGGCCGGGATCCCGTGGTCGGCCAACACCCGGCGCACGCGCTCGGCCAACGCGAGCGACTGATCGGCACGGGTGATCACGCACAGACTGCCGCCGTGAACCGCGCTGACGCTCGGACGGATGCCGCGCGACAACGCCTTCATGCCCTCCGTGCGGTGCGCGGGCTCAACGGCCGCGACCACCACCGAGAATGGCGGTGACGCCAACCCGTGGTCGGCGAGCCGGGCGCTCATGAGCGCGGAGTCCACCCCGTCCCCCGCCGACATCAGCTCCTCGACGAGCTCCACCTGTTCCCGGAACTGCAGTTCCCGCGTCGAGCGCATCCAGGCCAGGTACGCGGACACGGCTGCTCGGGCATGACGGAGTCGATCGCGATCCCGCTCGGTCAGCGCCGCGGCCGTCGCGATGCCGCCCAGCAGTTCGCCCTGCACGCCCACCGCCATCCAGGTGACGGCGCGGCCGTCGAGGGTCTCCCCGACGACCGTCGGCTCGACAGCGGGGCGTGCGGCGCGCAGTTGCGCCGAGACCGCGTCGACGAGGTCGGCATCCAGCGGCTGGTCCCAGAGGGGAACGCCGGCGTCGACGACGGCGACCGGGCATCCCAGCGTTCGACTGACGTGCTCCGCGAACGCCTCCGGGCGCACGGACGGGAGGATCGCCGAAAGGAGGTCGTGCTCCATGGACACGAGCTCACGCAACGCATCCAGGCCCGCGGCGGAATCGGCCACATCCCGCTCGAGCGCGGCCACGCGCTCCCGCCCAGCCAGAGCCGCCCGGGCGCCGCGGTGCAGGGGGGCAGCGCATCGCGCGAGCAGCTCCAGCGCATCCGACTCGTCCGCATCGAAGCCCGACGCAGCCCGCCGGGCGAGAACGAGAGTTCCTTCACGGTCGGTCGAGACCCTCAGCGCCGTCGACAGGACGGACCTCATCCCTTCGGCAGCGAGCGCAGTGAGCGCGCGTGCACGTCGCCCCTCCGTCGAGGGCTCCCCCGGCTGAGCGACGTCCTGGGCCGCCCCGAGCGCATCGAAGGTCGCCTCGGCGTCCCCTTCCGCGAGCAGCGCCCTCAACGTCGCCACGGTCGTGTCACGAAGCCCCTCCGCGACGACGTCGCCTCCCGCTTCCGCGGTGTCCTGCCGGTAGACGAGGACAGCCGCATCCGACGGCACGAGTATTCGGGCGCGTTGCAGCACCGAGGTGCGCAGGGCGCCGAGATCGTGGGCGGCGGCGAAGGCACCGACGGTCTCCACCATCTCTCGGGCGAGAGTCGCCCGTCGCTCAGCGAACGCGTCCATCTCTGGAGAATTCTCCTTTCATGGCATCCATTTGTAGAGATCTTGACATAGGCGAGCGTCGCCGTGTCTCCCACAGTGGGCTGGCAGCGTGCGTCAGCCGCATTCGAAGGAGAATCATGTCGACCGACCTGCCCACGACAGGGCGGCGAGCATCCGCCGCCCCCCGCCCCACACGGTGGCCGTCGCCGGAGATCCGCCGATGACCGCGATCATCGGCGCGGTCCTGGAGCGCGTCGGCGCCCCGAGCCCCTACGCGCGCTCGACGCCGATCACGGTCTCGGAACTCGAACTCGACCCCCCGGGGCCGGATGAGGTCCTGGTGCGCATCGCCGCGGCGAGCGTGTGCCACTCCGACCTGTCCACCGTCGACGGCTCCCGCCCACGACGCACGCCCCTCGTGCTCGGACACGAGAGCGCAGGGGTCGTGGTCTCCGTCGGCGATCGCGTCGACGACCTCGCAGAGGGCGACCATGTGGTGCTCGTCTTCCTGCCGCGATGCGGCGCGTGCGAGGCGTGCCTGGCAGGTCCGGGACGTCCGTGCATCCGCGGCTCCGCCGCGAACGGCGAGGGGCGTCTGCTCTCCGGCGAACGGCGCCTGCACCGCGAGGGTCGCACGCTCGACCACCATCTGGGCGTGTCCGGGTTCGCGACGCACGCCGTCGTGCACCGAAGCTCTGCCGTGCGCATCGACGACGACGTGCCGTTCGAGGTGGCGGCCATGCTCGGCTGCGCGGTGCTCACCGGGGGTGGGGCGGTCGTGAACGCGGCCGAGGCCGGCCCCACGGACACGATCGCCGTCGTGGGACTCGGCGGCGTGGGCATGGCCGCCGTGATGACGGCACGGGCGATCGGAGCGCGCCGACTGCTCGCCGTCGACACCGCGCCGGACAAGCTCGCCCTCGCCCTCGACCTGGGGGCCACGGAGGTGGCGACACCCGATGACGCGGTGCGCGCACGCGACCGATTCGACATCGTGATCGAGGCGGCCGGGCGCGCGCGGGCGTTCGACACCGCCTTCGCCTTGACGGCCCCCGCCGGCCACACCGTCACGGTCGGACTGCCCGACCCCTCCGAGCGTTCGTCCATCAGCCCGTTGATTCTCACGGCGGAGGCCCGTCGCATCACCGGGAGCTACCTGGGCAGCGCCCTGCCATCGCGCGACATCCCGTTCTTCGCGCGTCTCTGGCGCGAGGGTCGGCTGCCGGTCGAACGACTGATCTCGTCGCACATCCCGCTCACCCAGATCAACGAAGCCATGGACTCGCTGCGCGAGGGCCGCGCTCTGCGTCAGATCATCGTGTTCGATCCGCCCTCCTCTGCTCCCGCCGCCTGAGCCGCACATCGGCCACCCCTCATCGAAGAAAGAGCATCATGACCGCCACCGTCCCCACCGCCGCCACCGCCACCGCCACCGCCGCTGAGACCGACGCACGCGCAGCCGGCCAGGCCGAAGCCCGCTACCCGTTCACCCCGATCGATCCCATCGACGCCACCGATCTCGAGCTGGAGGCGTTCGTCGCTCAGGCCGAGCTCCCCGCGCTGCTGATCGCCCTCGCCCTGGCGACGCACGACACCGAGCTGATCCCCGCCCACTTGACGCCCCCGCACACCAAGGGCGAGAACTGGGTGCCGCTGCCGCACGGCGGGTGGAACGATGCGCAGCAGGCCGAGGCACGTCGGCTCGCCCTGCGCGGGCTGCAGACGCTGCGCGACGCGCCCCGCGCGTCAGGTTCACCCTCCGCCGCCGAGCTCGACGCCGCCATGCGGTTCGTGATCGCGAAGGACGTCGACGCCTATCGCGCCTACCTGCTCCGGGAAGTCGAGAACGAGGATCCCGGCGCACCGACGTGGCACACATCGACCGTCGCCCCGGACCGCGCCTTCACGGCGCTCGTGATCGGGGCCGGGGTGTCGGGCATCGCGCTCCTTCACCGGTTCGCCCAGGCCGGTGTCGAGGTCATCGCCGTCGAGAAGGAGAGCGAGGTGGGCGGGACCTGGTGGAACAACCGGTACCCCGGATGCCGGCTCGACACGAACAACTACGCCTACAGCTACTCCTTCGCCCGCAAAGGAGACTGGCCCCAGCAGTTCTCACGGCAACCGGAGATCCTCAACTACCTCGTGGAGGTGACCGACCGCTTCGATCTGCGGCGATACATCCGATTCGAGACCGAGGTCGTCCGCATGGCCTACGACGCCGAGGACGACCTCTGGGAGGTGGTGCTGCGTTCGTCGGACGGATCCGAGCAGACGGTGCGCGTGGATGTCGTCATTGCCACCATCGGTCAGCTGAACACCCCCAAGATCCCCGATGTGGAGGGGCGCGACACGTTCGCCGGCCCCCAGGTGCACACGGCGCGCTGGGACGACACCGTCGAGTTCGCGGGGCGTCGTGTCGCCGTCATCGGATCGGGGGCGAGCGCGTTCCAGGTCGGGCCGGCACTCGCGCCGACCGTGGCTCACATGACGCTGTTCCAGCGCACCGCTCCGTGGGGAATGCCCACGCCCGCGTACTACGCCGATGTCCCGGAGGGGATGCTCTGGCTCCTGCGGCACGTGCCCGGCTACGCGGATTGGTTCCGGCTCTGGCAGCTGTGGCAGGCGACGGAGGGCCGGCTGCCATCGGTCACGCGCGATCCGGAGTGGACGAGCAGCGGCAGCGTGTCCGCCATCAATCAGGATCTTCGCGAGGCGCTGATCCGACACATCACCGCACAGTACACGCAGCGACCGGAGCTCATCGAGAAGGTCATCCCGTCATACCCGCCCGGTGCGAAGCGGATGCTGCGCGACAACGGGGTGTGGGCGGCGACCCTCCAACGCGACAACGTCGAACTCGTCGGCAGCGAGATCGTTCGCATCGAGCCGTCCGGCATCCGCACCGCGGACGGCGTCCTGCACGAGGTCGACGCGATCGTCTACGCGACCGGGTTCCGGGCGGAGGAGCACCTCTTCGGGATCGACGTCATCGGGCGCGACGGCACCGAGATCCACGACTACTGGGACGGCGACACGAAGGCATACAACACCATCATGGTGCCCCGGTTCCCCAATCTCTTCCTGACGTCGGGGCCGAACACGGCGATCGCCGCGAACGGCAGCGGCACCTACATGGCCGAATGCGCCGCCGACTTCACCCTCGAGTGCGTGCACGTGCTGCTGCAGAACGGCGTCCGGTCGCTCGAGCCGACACAGGAGGCGCTGGACCGGTTCATCGCCGACATCGACGCGGCGAACGAGCTGCGGGCCTGGGCCGGCGTGCGCGGGTGGTACCTCAACAAGAAGGGCCGCGCCTCGCAGACGTGGCCGCACGACATGCGGGCGTACTTCGCGATGACCCGCGGACCGGTCGCGGAGGACTTCCGCTTCAACGGGACAGCGGGCGCGAACCGATGAGCACGCCGTCGACGCTCATCTCGGAGTTGACGCCCGAGATGGCGCGAGCCATGGACTCGTGGGCGCAGAGCGGCGCGCCCGGTTATGCGCGGGCGGGCGCCGAGGGGTCGCGCGCGGCATACCGGCGCTCCACGGCGCGCGGCGCATGGGAGCCGACGTATCCGGTCGACACGGACGACGTCGTTCTCGGGGATCGGAGCCGCGCCCGCATCTATCGCCCTCGTACCTCCGACATCGACACCGGCGCCGGCACCTCTCCGACTCCGATCGTCTACCTGCACGGCGGCGGGTTCGTGATGGGCGACCTGGACACCCATGACAGCGTCTGCAGAGAGCTCAGCGGAGCGAGCGGGCTGCCCGTCATCGCGGTGGACTACCCGCTCGCGCCCGAGAACCCGTTCCCCGCGGCCCCGGATTTCGCGCTCGGCCTGATCGAGAGGGTGATCGAGGCCGCGCCCGCACTCGGCGTGAGCGCCGAGCGCGTGGTGGTGGCGGGCGACAGCGCCGGGGCGTGCCTCGCGGCGGTGATGTCGATCGGGGCACCGGGGCGCGAGCGTATCGCGGCGCAGTGCCTCTTCTACCCCGCGACCGATCTGCACTGCGACACGGCGTCGTTCCGCGACGTCGCCTCCGGATACCCGGTCACCGGCCCGGATGGCCTGTGGTTCACGAAGTCCTACCTCCCTTCGCCGGACCTCGCCGACGACTGGCGGGCATCCCCGCTCCTGGCCGCGTCCGTGGCGATGAGTCCGCCGACACTCCTGCTCACGGTCGGGCACGACCCGCTGCGCGACGAGGGCCTGGCGTTCGGCGATCGACTCGAGGACCAGGGCGTCCGAGTGCTCCGACGCCACATGCCCGCACACGTGCACGGCTTCCTGACCAACGGCGCCGCCGTCCCCGAAGCGCGCGCCGAGCTAGCGTTCGCCGCGGGGTTCGTGCGGGGAGTGCTGAGCGCGACCGCCTGACGAGGGCGGGGGTCGCACTCGGATCCGACCGGATGGCTAGACCAAGCCGGGGTACGCTCCTCCGTCGAGGTGCAGGTTCTGGCCCGTGATGAACGACGCCTGTTCGCTGCACAGGAAGACGCACGCGTCGGCGACTTCGTCCGGGCGACCGAAGCGTCCCGCCGGGATGCCCGCGGTGATGCGGGCTCGCATGACCTCGACGGGTTGATTCTCGTGAACCGCCTGCTGGCCCACCATGTACTTCTGGCGATCCGTGTCGATCCGCTCCGGAAGCACGTTGTTGATGGTCACGTTGTCGCCGGCGACCTCGCGCGAAAGCGCCTTGGTCAGCGCCGTCAGACCCGCCCGCGGCACGGTGGACAGCGTCATCATCGGCCGCGGCGAGGTCACCATCGCGGAGGTGATGTTCACGATCCGCCCGAACCGGCGTTGACGCATTGCGGGGAGGCAGGCCTGGATGAGAGACATCGCGGTGAGAAGCTGCGCCTGAATCGCTCGATCCCATTGCGGCCGTGTCGTCGAGGCGAAGGGCACAGGCGCCGGGCCGCCGTTGTTGGTGATGAGGATGTCGACCTCGCCCGCCGCATCGATCACACGTCGCCATCCCTCCGGCTCATCGAGATCGGACCGAACCGCGTCGACCCTCACGGGGTACTGCTGACGCAGCCTCGCCGCGGCGGCGTCGAGGCGTTGCTCGTCTCGACCGTTGAGAAGGACGTCGACGCCCTCGCGGCAGAGGGACTCAGCGATGGCGTAGCCCAGTCCGCCGGAGGATGCGGCGACGACCGCGCTCCTTCCCGAAATGCCCAGTTGCACGGTTTCCGTCCCTTCTCTTCTCGTCGTTCGTTCTCCCGCGGTGCCGATCACTCGTCGATGGCGCGGGATCGCTCGAACTCGAGGTACACGGATGCCGTGAGCTGGATGTGGCGCTCGAGTTCCGATACCGCCGCCGCCTCATCGCGGGCGAGCACGGCATCCGCGATCGCCCGGTGTTCGGCGGCCACGTCGCGATGGGTGTCCGCGCCTCGGCCCCACGCTCGGAAGATCTCGCCCCGGTCGCGCAGGTGATTCGAGAGCTCACGGAGGTGGTCGTTCGGGCATGCCGCGAGGAGCGCGGCATGGAAGCGGCTGTGGGCAGACAGCCATTCGGGCGCCAGCGCGTCAGCCGTCGAGGCCGTCGTCGCCTTGTCGAGCAGGTAGGCGCTGGAGACGATCCCCGCTTCCCACGCGCTGTCGCCGTGGCGGATCGCCTGACGCAGAGCCTCCGCCTCGATCAGCAGCCGCACCTCCGTGAGGTGGACCAGGTCCGACGCGGTCAACTCCACGACGCGGAACCCGAGTTGGGCTTGAGATTCCAGGAACCCCTCTGCGACCAGGCGCGGCAGCGCCTCCCGCAGAACACCGGCCGCGAAGCCGTACCGCTTGGTGAGCTCGCCCAGACGCAGACGCGCCCCCGGCTCGAACTCCCCCGCGATGATGGCCTCGCGGATGACCTCGTACGCGAGTTCGCCTCGCGTGGGCACGACCGACGCCCCGTCCAGCGATCGCGCGTGTTCGTTCCTCAGCGCGTTCATCCTGGGTCCCCCGCTTCCTGCAACGACGTGCGTGGCGCCCCCGTCGGGGGCCCGGCACATCGAAGTGACTGTCCAATGTTTCGAGAAACTAGCACAATATCGATATTTGGTTCGACGGCTCGCGGACGCCCCGACGGGCGACGCTGCGCCGATGCCGTGTCGACCACACACAATAATATCGATATTTTGCTTGACTATCGATGATCGGATCATCTAGCGTTCGAGAGAGTCGAGGAAGATCGATCGCGACGGCGCGAGAAGGAGAGCACGATGACCGTGGAGCGACAGCCCGAGATGGCCTCGGAGCCGGTGCACGAAGGTGGCGATCCTGCGACCTGGGCGCCCGAGTTGGATGCCCTCTCGGCAGCCCCGGACAATCATCGCGTCGTCTTCGAGAACGACCGGGTGCGGGTGCTGGAAGTCACGCAGCAGCCCCACTCGATCGAACCCGCCCACCACCACCGTTGGCCGAGCCTGGTCTGCCTGTTGGAAGGCGAGCACCTCGTCGACCACGACGGCGTCACCGGAGAGGTGCTCCTCGACACCCGTGGCGGCATCGGACCGCTCACCGCGCTGTCCGCCCTCTGGAAGGAGTCCGAGGCGCTGCACTACGTCGAGAACCCGACGGACACGCTGATCCGTCTCCTCCGGGTCGAGCTCAAGAACTGACGCGCCGCCCGCGACCCTCCCTGCACGTCCTCACCCGTCAACGAAGGAATGCCCACGGTGAATCCCGCAGTCCCCGCTCCGCGCAGCGACGTCCCCGTGACCATCGTCGGAGGTGGACCCGTCGGCGTCGTCGCGGCGCTGCTGCTCATCCGCTCCGGAGTGGATGCGATCGTCGTCGAGCGCTACTCCTCGATGCTCGCGGCACCCAAGGCCCACCTCATCAGCCCCCGGTCACTCGAGATCCTCACGGGGGCCGGCGTTCCGCTGGAGCGTCTCGAGGAACTGGCGCCCGCGCGCGACGGGAACACCAAGGCGTGGTACGTCAACTCGCTCGCGGGTCGAGCGTTCGGTTGGCGGCCCTACGAACCCGGCGCCGAGCGCGGACAGTTCGCGGAACGCGTGAACATCGCGCAGCCGATCCTGGAGAAAGCGCTCCGCGAGCATCTGGAAGCGATCGCGCCCGGCACGCTGCGTACCGGACATCGATGGATCAGTTCGCTGACCGACGGAGACGGGGTGCTGTCCGAGATCGATGGACCGGACGGGTCATATCAGCTTCGCAGTGCGTACCTGATCGCCGCCGACGGCGCCGGCAGCGGCATCCGCGAGTCGCTCGGCATCCGCATGCAGGGACCGCCTCCGCCCGACGCCCGCGCGACCATCCACTTCGAGGCCGATCTGCGCGATGTCGTGGCCGGACGCCAAGGGATGCTGTACTTCGTGGGCAACGAGAGCACCGAGGGCACGCTCCTGGCGTACGACCCGGCTTCCACATGGGCCTACCTGTGCGCACCGTTGAACCCCGAGACCGCCGAGCAGGATGCCGTCGAGATCATCCGGGCCGCGATCGGAGCCGATCGTCCCTTCCGGATCAAGGGCATCTCGTCGTGGACCGTGGCCGCCGAAGTCGCCGAGCGCTACGCCGACCGGCGGACCTTCCTGGTGGGCGACGCCGCACATCGCTTCCCCCCCACCGGCGGTCTGGGCTTGAACACGGGGCTGGGGGATGCGGACAACCTCGCATGGAAGCTCTCGGCCGTGCTGCGGGGAGGGGCTGCTCCCGCTCTGCTGGACACCTACGACAGCGAGCGCCGACCGGTCGGCGAGCAGAATCGCGACCAGAGCCTGGCGAACCTCGTCGACCTCATGCGGGTCTACCCCACCATGATCGGCTACGACGAGCACCGAGACGACGAACTGCTTCAGCAGACGATCGATCGCCAGCTCGCGGCCGTCAACACCATCGGTCTGCAGTTGGGGTATCGATACGGCGGAGGCAAGGAGATCACGGTCCTCACCCACGAACCCACGGCCGAAGTGGGCGACCACGTTCCGGCGGTGCCGCTGGCCGTCGGCGGCGGCATCCGCTCGATCATCGATCGCACGGGGTTCTCGCTCCTCGTCGCGCCCGGCGCCGGCGCCCCGTGGCGATCCGCCCTCGCCCGGTCGCCCCTCGCGCCGCGGGTCGTCGAGGTCGAGCTCGCGTTCGAGGACGACACCTGGTGGAACGCTCTTCTCGGCCTCATCGGCGAGGGTGCTGTGCTCGTGCGACCGGATGCGCATATCCTCGGCCGCTATGCCTCCCCTCGGGAGAGCTCGGAGGTCATCGCGGCGATCACCGGCCTCCTGCAGACGGAGTCGGTCCACTGAGGCGCCGACTCGGCTCGCTCAGCCCTTCGCGTAAGTGACTTCGAACGTCGCCGTCGCGGTCGTGGCCGTGCCGACCCCTTTATCGCCCCGTTGGCCCCCGTGGTGGGGTGCAGTTCGTCGCGAGCCTCGTCCACCCAGGCTTTATGCGCCTCCGTCAGCGAGATGGGATCCGCGAGCGTCCCCAGGTCGAGATCGACGGCAGCCTGGTACCACGTTCCGAGGCGGGACCAGTCGATGATCAGGGTCACCTCGACGCGTGTCGCCGCCGCAACCGCATCATCGACCTCCACGTCACGGACGAACGCCCCATCCCACACGCCATCCGCGTCGCCTTTGTTCGACAGGATCCATTCCTGAGGCCCGTTGCCTGCGATCTCGCCGTCGGCCGTGTACACGAGCTCCAACGCGGTGCCATCGACGGTGATGATCGGCGTCGGAACATGCGAGCCTTCGGCCGTCGACGTGTTGTCGAAGAGCGAGACCTGCAGGGTGTCGAAGGCGCCGACGCTGACCGCACCGATCGTCAGGGCGGCAGCCGTTGCACCGGTGAGGAGCACACCCGCCGGATGCCACCTCCCTCCGCGTACGCTCTCGGATGATCTGGATCTTCTCATCGTCATTTCTCCCTTGCCCGCCTCACGCGGCGTCCTCCCCGTCGTGCTCTGAGCGCCGCCCCACCCGGAACAACCAGCACCAGGACCCCGCCGCGAGGAGCAGGATGCCACTGAGCAGGGGGGCAAGGAACGCGACGTCGTACACGGAGCCGCCCGTGGCGGGGAGCGCGCCCTGGTCGCCGTTCACGAGGACGGGGGCGGGTGCCGTCACGACGAAACTCGCCTCCACCTCGCGACTGCCCGCCTGCGACCGGGCCCACGCCCCGTCCGCGTCATAGGACACCCGCACCCGCACGAGCCGGTCCTCACCCGGCTCGACGATCAGCGCACGGCCCACGGCGACGGTGTACGACACCGGCGCCGCCAGGGTCCCCGCGTCGTGCCACTGCACGTCGCCGCCAGGCTCGACCGTCGCGTAGGACACATGCAGGTCGCTCGCGAAGTCCCGATCGTCGGAGGTCGTGAGCAGGAAAACTCCGTCGGCCGTCAGAGCGCTCGGACTCACGGCGGAGACCGTCCACTCCGCCTCCACCGAGGCGGGCGAGGTCGGCGTGAACACGCCGATCAGCGGCTCGCCGACGACGCTGAGCGACGCGGGCGGAGCCGTCACGGGCGTCTCCGCGGCCGCTGCCGCCTGCCAGCCCGCGATCGCCATGACGATCACGCCCACGGCCGCGGCGATCGCGGCGGTGATGGTCGCTTTGCGGTCGGCGGCGCTCACCGGACCGCTCCTGCCTGCGCCTGCGGGGCGCTGACCAACCGAGCCTGCGCGCTCACCGCCACCTTCGCTGCGCCGACCGGGACGAGCCGTACGGTGTGGCTCACGCTCGACTGCTGTATACGCGTGCCGTCGATCACGAGGGCGAACTCGACCGCGTGCTCGCCACCGTTCAGGACGACAGTCACCGACCACGATCCGGACGCGTCGACCGCGATCTCACCGAAGAGCCCCGCCTCCGCCAGCTCGTATGCCACCGTCGCCTCGGGCTCGGCCGTACCCGTGAACGTCACGGACCGGGAACCCGATATCCAGGCACCATCCGTCGGGTCGTCCACGACGACGGGCTGCACCACTGAGAGCGACACCGTCGCCGAACCCTGGTCCGGGGTCGTGTCGTACCAGAACCGCACCTCACGTCGACCCGACACCATCAACTCCACGTTCTGCGTCGTCGGCCCGTAGCCCAGCGAGAACGAACCCTGCGCCTCACCACCGTCGACGGCGTACCAGACCAGGCGGCCGCCGGTACCCGTCAGCACGAACGGCACCTCCCCGGCGACGACGTCCGAATCCGCAGAGGGCGAAGACACCACCAGCGGGGCCAGCACCACCTGCACCCTCACCTCGACCGCCACGTCCGGCTCGTCCGCGTACCACATCGTCACCGTGTGCCACCCGACGGCGAGCGGGATGGGAACCTCGCGAGACCACGACTGCACCGCCTGCGCGTCGTCGGCGCCCGGAATCACGAACGAGTGCACCTCATCGCTCGTGCCGACCCGGTAGCGCACCTCCGCCCCGGCGACACCCACGCCCGTGAACGTCGGCACCGCGCCATAGACCAGCTGCGAACCACTCACCGGAGAATCCACCACCAACGGCACCGCCGTCCGGAACTCCACCCGGGTACCGAACTCGGCGGCCCCGCCCGTGTAGTTCACCGCGAACACGTGATCACCCGCGGGCAGTGTGACGGCCACGGACCAGATCCCGTCCTCGTCGGCCACAGCCGTGCCCGACACCTCGCCGACGGTGTAGCTCACTTCCCGCGACGGGAACGCCGTACCCGACACATCCACCACCCCCTGAGCCCGCACCGAGCCCGCCTCAGGCGACGTGATCGTCACGGCATCCACGACCGCCACCGACACCGTCGCCGAACCCTGGTCCGGGGTCGTGTCGTACCAGAACCGCACCGTCCGGACCCCCGTCTCGGGCAGGTCCACCAGCTGCGTCGTCGGCCCATAGCCGAGCGAGAACGACCCCTGCGCCTCACCACCGTCGACCGAATACCACACCAGACGACCACTCGTCCCCGTCACCACGAACGGCACCTCCCCCGGCAACACGTCGCCGTCATCCACGGGCGAAGACACCACCAACGGGGTCAATACCACCTGCACCCTCACCTCGACCGTCACCTCCGGCTCGTCCGCGTACCACATCGTCACCGTGTGCCATCCGACCGCGAGCGGCATCGGAATGTCCTGCGACCACGACTGCACTGCCCGTCCGTCGTCGGCGCCCGGAACCACGAACGAGTGCACCTCATCGCTCGCGCCGACCCGGTAGCGCACCTCCGCCCCGGGGACGCCCACACCCGTGAACGTCGGCACCGTGCCATAGACCACCTGCGACCCACTCGCCGGAGAATCCACCACCAACGGCTCCATCACCGTCGCACGCACGCGCACTTCCACTCTCGAGTCCACGAAGTTGCTGTACGACAGGGTGATCGTGTACTCCCCCGGGGCCTCGGGCACGGTGATCGATCGGGACCATGCCACCGGCGTCCTCCAGTCCGTCCCCGCCGGGGCGTTGCCGATCCTCAATGACCCCGCATCCTCACCGTTGATCGCAAAACGAACCGTGTACGCCTCCGCACCCGTGCCCTCGAGGCGCAGCGTGCTTCCCGCCACGGCCCGGGCGGAATCCACCAGCACGGTCAATCTGTTCACCACCTGAACCGTGATCGACGCCCCGATCTCCGGAGCCAGGTCGTACCAGAACCGCAGGGTTCGACCCCCGGTGTCGGGCAGCTCCACCGTCTGCGTCGTCGACCCGGCCGCCAGGGTGAACGACCCGCGCGTCTCCCCGCCGACGGAGTACGACACCGTCGCACCCTCGGAACCCGAGACGACGAAGGGCACCGCCCCCGCCAGCACGTCCGACTTGGATACGGCCGACGGCAATACAGACACCGACAATGGATCCAATGCCACGTCGACGCGTATGTCGACCTTCTCCTGAGGGAACTTGTCGTACCAGAGGGTGATCTCGTGCGCCCCCGCGTCTTCGAACGTCGCGATGGTCTGGGTCCAGGCCACCGGCGTCACCCAGTCCAACCCTGCGGGGGCGTTGGCGATCCTGAACGACCCCGCCTCTTGACCGTCGACCGCGTAGCGAACGACGTACGCCTCCGCCCCCGTGCCGGTCAACGTCACCGTCCCCCCGGGAGCCACCGTGAGCGTCCGATCGGCACCGTCGACCACCAGCGGGTTCACCACCGCCAGGCGCATCGACACCGCGCCGGCATTGCCACCGTCAGCGATGTGCAACTCGTACCAGGGGGTCAGCCCCGTGTACCGGAACGACACCTCGCGGTGCCCCACATCCGGCAGGGACACCGGCTGCGTCGTCGTACCCTCGGCCAGGATGAACGATCCGCCCTCGACGCCGTCCACCGAATAGGTCACGCTCTGCGACGGCGAGCCCCAGACGTCGAACATCACCGTGCCCGCCACGACGTCGCCCGTCGCCGGCCACGCCGTCAGTGGCGTCCCCAGGACGAAGTAGTCCTGGATGGTCTTCTTCCCGTCGCCCGACTCCGCGGTCAGCTTTGTGAGCCCGACCTCGGGGACGAGGAGATCTGCGCTCGCCATGCCGTCGCCGTTGAAACTGGTCTTCACCGAAGAGTGGCCCGATGCCAGAACCACATCCATCCCCGGCGCCCCCGTCGCAGACACCGTCACGGAGCCCAGGGGGCCCGATCCGCTTTGTGCCGGAGAGGTGATCCTCAACGGCGGGTATTCGAAGAACACCTGGGTCGAGTACCCCCTGACATTCCCGTGACGTGCGTCCTGATATCGGAACTCGAGTTCGTGAGAGCCGACGCCGGTCGGCGACGGGATGACCAACGAGAACGGCTCAGCGACGCCGCGGACACCCGTGGAGTTGCCCACCTGGTACTCGCCGAACAGCACTCCGTTCCAGTAGCCGTACATCCGCTGACCGGCCGCAGCAGTGCCTCGCACCTCCACGTTGGGACCGGGTCTAAGGGCGTCGCCGCCTGGGATCATCGGCAATGGTGACGTCGTCACGACCGACGTCACCACGACGGGAGCGACGATGTAGACGATGATGAACGTGTTGTTGTACCCATCGGTTGCGGTGTCGTGCACGAATTCCAGGGTCCGGGGCCCAGGCGTCGAGTCGAACGTCACGTCGACGGAGATCTCTCTCGGCTGAGACGGCATGATGTAAGGAAGGCGGGCCACCTCCACCCCATCAAGCAGAACAGGAGTCTCCCTGCGGGCCTCGTCCCAGGCTCTCTCTCCCGTGAACGTCCAGACGCCCGGGTAGCCGATGGTGCCGCCGACCGGGCTGACGTTGATGATGTTCCTCTCCCAGGAGTCGGTGTCGCCGGGGAGGTTCTGGACGTCGCCGACGGACACGGGAGCCTCGTCCGCCGATGGCGACAGCGCCGTCTCCGGTGTCGCCTCGATCTCCGGCTCCTCGCGCGCCGAGTTCGGTACCGTCGACGGTTCCCCGGCCTGCGGCGCTCCCCCGTCCACCGCCGCCGCCGGGGATGCCGCAGCGAGTCCGAGGCGGACGGCGGAGCCGAGGATGTCGGTGCCGAGCGCGCTCGCGGGGGCCGGGGCCTCCGCGGCATCCACGGAGAGGTGGGCGTCGGCGCCGACGGCGGATGCGGCGGACGGGAACAGTCCGATCAGCAGCGCGATGCTGATGGCGAGGCCCGTCAGCCGGCGAAGAGGGGATCTCATATCTGGGCTCCGACCCGTTGTGTGTGAGATGAGGGCGTGGGGGGCCGCTCGTCGCGGAGACGGCGGGCGAGCGACGGGCGGGTCAGCAGCGCGGGAACACCGAGACCCAGCAGGAGGGTGAGTGCGACCAGCACCAGTCGTGCGATCAGGTCCTGCGACGTCGCCAGCACGGTGGCGGCCACCCCGGTGACGTGCGCGCGAGGGGTGCCGACGATGTCGGCCGCCGTGACGGGACGGGGATCGGGTGCGTCGTTCCCGTCGCCTTTGAGGATCGCCCCGTCTTCGGTGACCTGCCAGACGCGGTGCACGTAGAGCGCGCCGTCCTGTCCCCCGCTTCCGAAGGCGGCCACGACGATCCGCCCGGGAGTGCGCAACTCGTCGCCGTCGGCAGCGCGCACGATCAGAACGTCGCCCAGGTGATAGGTGGGTTTCATCGAGACGCCGGTGACCGTGAGGAAGGTGTCACCGGTCGCTGCCTGCCACGCGAAGGGCGCGGCAAGCAGGACCAGCAACAGGCAGGCCACGGTTCGGCTGCTCCAGCGGAGCACGAGAGAAAGCGCACGCATACCGTTGCCCGTCACACCGTCATCACTCCTGACGTCAGGAGGCGTCCGTGACGAAGTAGGTCACATCGAAGGACGCGTGCACGGTGAGGGTCTCGCCATCCGCCCCCTCGAGCTGCGTCGGGTCGGCGAGGGTGATCCGCACCGGCACCAGCTGCACCTCTGCGGCGTCGAGCGAGGCCGCGGAGTTGCCCACCGTGTCGTTGTAGGAGCGCGACTCCGCGAGCGTTCCGGCACCGATCCACTGGGTCACCTCGCCCTGGCTGTCGACGAGGCCGTACTCCACGCGCAGCTGCGCGGCGAGCGACGCCGGCACATCGCCGATCGCTGTGAGCACGCCGTCGTACGACACGCCGACGTCGCCCATGTTCTCGATCGTCCATGCTCCGTCGACGGAGTCGTTGAATGTCGTGATGTCGAACTCGTGAACGATGGGCTCGCCGGTCACGACGAGCAGCGCACCCGCCGGGTCGACGTTCGAATCGATCGACGCGGAGAACTGGTTGCCCCCCAGCGACGTGGTCAGCGTCGTCACGGCTCCAACGCCCGCGACACCGACGACGAGCAGGCCCGCGGCTGCCATCACGGCGAGCCGTTTCCTGCCCTCTTTGCGCATGATGTTGTTTCGCACGATATCTCCATTCCTTTGCGCCGCATCTCCGAAATGCGACATCGAGGCGGGTCGTATCGAGACACCGATTAACCCGCGGTATCGCCATCATGACTCGCCTTTTGCCGCATGAGTTCCTGAATCAGGGGATAACCCCTGTACGGGTGAGCGAATTCTCCGAGAATCGACAGAATTTCAGCGATGTCGGTTTATCACGGCGCATTGTTGTCAATGTCACTTGGTCACCGCATTACATTGATGACGTGCAGCAAGTGAGGCGGATCAGCGTGGTGGAGGATGAAATCCTCCTGCGAAAGATGCTGGAACGGCTGCTCTCCACCGATGACGCCGTCCAGGTGGTCCACAGCGCGGAGGGTGTGCAGGAGGCCCGGTTGCTCATCCAGCCGGGAAGCAGCGACGTGGCCGTGCTCGACGTCCATCTGCAGGACGGCGACGGTGTGTCGCTCGGCATGGAACTGCAGCGTCGCGACCCGGCCCTGGGGATTCTCCTGCTGTCCAGCCAAGACGATATGGCGGGGTTCATGGAAGCCCAGCAGACGGCCAGCAAACCCTGGAGCTACCTCTCCAAGCGGTCGAGCTTCGGGGCGGCGACTCTGCTGCGCGCCGTGGTGGCGACGGCCAACGGTGAGCAGGTCATCGACCCGCACCTGGTCACTCGCTCCACCCCGCGCGCCGGCTCTCCGGTGAGTCGGCTCTCGCCGACCCAGCGGCGTGTCCTGGGGCTCGTGGCGGAGGGGCTGTCGAACGAGGCGATCAGCGACCGCCTCGGGATCACCGTCAGCTCCGTCGAGAACCACCTCCTCACGGTCTACCGAACGCTCGATCTGCCGACCGGCGGAAAGAACCGGCGGGTTCTGGCGACGCTGACCTTCCTCCGTCAGACGAGTCGTCGTTGAGCGAAACGGTGAAGCAGCGACGCGACTCGGCACCGCCGCTGATCGTGGTGTTCACCCTGGTGAACGTCCTGCTGCTGTCGGCGCATTCGATGTCGCAGTGGATTGCGTGGGGCGGGTTGGGACTGCTCGCCTCCCTCGGGCTGTCCGCATCGGAGATCGCCGTCGGCATCCTCTACGCGGTCGCCACGAACGTCCTCTGCGGACTGCTGTTCGTCTGGCTCGCACACCTGTCGCGACCGCTGCGCCGCTCCTGGCGCTCGCGCGTGGTCTCTGCGGCCGCCGCGGCCGCCGTGGCCGCCGGCCTGCGCACCGCCCTGCTGCTGCCCGTCGGCACGGCGCCGGGTTTCGGCGACGGCCTCGCGGGATGGATCGCGTCGTTCATCGGGTTCCTCACGGCGGTGTTCACCTCACTGTGGATCGGGGATCTCCTTGTGCGCGCCCGATGCGAGCACGAGCTCCGCGCGCAGCAGGAGACGCGCGCGGCCCGTCAGCTCGCAGAGCTCGAGCGCGAAGAAGTGCTGCAACGGCGCCGCATCGCGGACCGTCTGCACGGCGGAGTGCAGAACGGACTGGTCGTGGCAGCGGCGCAACTGGACAAGACGGCTGCCGATCTCGAAGAGACGGATCACCCCGCCGCGGACGGCATCCGCGAGGCCACGGCCCTGCTCGACCACATCCGGGAGGAACAGGTCCGATCGCTGAGCCACGCTCTCTTCCCCATCGGCGCCGAGGTCGGCCTGACACGCGCCATCGGGGGGTTGCTCGATCGAATGCCCTCCTCGCTGTCCGGCGAGGTCGCCGTCGGCGGGTGCTACCGCGACGCCGTCCGCACGGACGGTGAGCTGGTGGACCTCCCCTCGCGCATCATCCTCATCGACACCCTCGAAGAGGCCATCACGAATGCCGTCAAGCATGGAAGGGCGAGCACGGTGAAGATCTCGCTCTCCCTGGCGGACGAGACCGACGGACGCGTCCTGCGCCTGGAGGTCAGCGACAACGGCACGGGCCTCGGCCGGAGTGCCCCCTGTCTCCACGGCCTCGATCGTCATCGCGCACGGCTCGCCGCCCGCGCCGGAAGCCTGACGCTCGCGCCGGCCGACACCGGCGCTCTCCTGATCCTGACCTTCCCGGTCTCGGACGATTCCGCCCCCTGACGCACCGCACGACGCGGCATCGGGCCCAGACGCGAGGACCAGACTGCGGCTACCCTCGGAACGTGGACGAGCTGAACGTGCAACCGCAACCGGGGACGGTCCTCGACGGCCGGTATCGTGTCGACGCACTCATCGGCACCGGTGGGATGTCGCGCGTCTACGCCGCACACGACCTCACCCTCGGGCGCCGCGTCGCGGTCAAGATCGTCACCGCCGTCGACGAGTCCACCCACGCGGAAGAGCGGGTGCGGATCGAGACGGCCGCGCTCGCCGCGCTGACGCATCCGAATCTGGTCACGCTGCACGACGCGCAGCTGGCCGGTCCTGGTCCGCGGTACCTCGTCATGGAGCACGTCGACGGGCCGTCGCTCGCGACGCGCCTGCGGGACGGCGCCCTCACCCCCGACGAGGTCGCCCGCATCGCCGGAGAGCTCGCCGAGGCGCTCACCGTCGTGCACGCGGGTGCAGTCGTGCACCGCGACATCAAGCCCTCCAACATCCTCCTCGCCCCGGGAGCGACGCCGAGCCGTCCCCCGCGCGCCAAGCTCGCCGACTTCGGCATCGCGCACCTGCTCGGATCCGACCGCATCACCCAGCCCGGGATGCTCATCGGGACGGCGGCATACCTCGCCCCCGAAGTGGCGCTCGGTCACGCGCCCGCGCCGGCGTCCGACGTCTACGCGCTCGGGCTCGTGCTGCTCGAGGCGCTGACGGGCATGCGGGCGTTCCCCCGGGCGGAGGGGGCCGCGCAGGTGTTCGCGCGGCTCGCGCAAGACCCGGTGATCCCCGACACGCTCCCGCCGCTGTGGGCGGAACTGCTTCCCGCGATGCTGCGGCGCGATCCGGCGGGCCGCCCGAGCGCGGCGGCGATCGCCGACACGCTGGTGGTGTCGCATCGCACGACGAGCGACGACCCGACCGCCGTCCTCGCGTCGCCCGCGCTCCCCGCCGCGGCCGCCGCGCGACTCGGCGCACGTCCCGTCGCTCGCGCACGCTGGTGGCGACGGGTGCCGGTGCTCGTCGCTGCCGGGGCGGTCGCTCTCGCCGTCGTCGTCGCCCTGGGAGTCGCCTCGTCGGGACTGGCGGGGACGCCCGCCGTCGAGCGGACGCCCGAGCCGACGGCGCCGAGCGAGATCGCCCCCGCACAGTCCCCGGTGCCGGAGCAGAGCGCCCCGGCATCCGACGACACGACGGTATCGAACCCCGGCCAGCAGCCCGCGCCCCAGAAGGACAAAGACAAGGGCAAGGACAACAACGGGCCCGGCAACAACAACGGCAACGGCAACGGCAACGGGCCCGGCAAGGGCGGCGGCTGAGCTCAGCTGCCCTGAACGGTGAAGCTGACTGCCTGCACGATCTCGCCGACGAGCCAGATGACGACCGATATCGAGGCGATCAGGCTGACCGCCGTCCCGGCGATCCAGGCCCAGAGCGGCGCCCAGCCGCCCGCGACCGTCCGGCGCGCCAGCACCGCGGCACGCCCGATCATGTAGACCGCCGAGCCCAAGCTGATGAGCACGAAGAACGACCACGCCCATCCGAACGGCGCGACGATGCCGCGACGCTTCAGCTCGCGCCAATCCAGCCAGCTGAACACGATGAACGCGGCGAGGAACAGCCAGCTGATCAACGAGACCCCGATCGTCCGCAGCTGCCACGACACGAGGTCTTGGCTGGCGAAGCCCCCGCGCGCCATCGAAGTGACGATCGAGACGTAGCCGTTCCAATCGATCAGGAAGAACGAGAGGAGCGGCAGCACGGACGAGGCGATCGCCAGCCACACCCAGATGGTGTTGGTCGGAGCGGCGACGACGGCAGGTGTCGCTGCCTGCCCCACGGGGGCGGCAGTGGCGGGGTAGGCGGCGTACGTGGGGGTCGCGGGGTACGCGGCGTGTCCGTTCGCGGCCTGCGGGACGGGCGCCGCGGGCATCGGCGCGTACTCGCCGAATCGCGGCGCCGGCGCGGTCTGCGCCGTCCACTGCGTGCCGTCCCACCAACGGCGGGCGGCGGCATCCGCGGGGTCGGGGTACCAGCCGGCGGGGGCGCTCACGATGCCGCTCCCACGAGCTCGGCGCCCGCGTGGGCGAGTTCGGCGAGCGCGGCGTCCGAGCTCTCCGGCGCGACGCCGGCGACGAGGTCCGTCAGGATCCGCACGTGCAGACCGTGCTCGATCGCGTCGAGAGCAGAGGCGCGCACGCAATAATCGGTCGCGATGCCGGTGACGTCCACCTCGGTCACGCCGTGCGCGCTCAGCAGTTCGGAAACCCTCTCCCCGGCATCCGTCGTACCCTCGAACAGCGAATAGGCGGGCATGCCCTGTCCCTTCTTGACGTGGTGGGTCACCGAGTCCGTGACCAGTTCGAGGTCGTAGTCGGCACCAGAGGTGCCCGCGACGCAGTGGACCGGCCAGGTCTCGACGAAATCGGGGTCGGCGTCGGTGGCGAAATGGCCGCCGTTGTCGGTGTGGCCCTCGTGCCAGTCGCGCGACGCGACGATCACCGCGTAGTACTCGGCGGCATGCGCCGCCAGGTAGCGCGTGAGGCCTCGGGCGACGTCATCGCCGCCGTCGACGGCGAGCGATCCGCCTTCGGTGAAGTCATTCTGGACGTCGACGATGAACAGGGCTCTGGTCATGCCTCGAGGCTACCCCTCGGCTGGCGATCCGGCCGGCCGCAACTCCTCCATCGCACCGCCCGAAACCACCACGAGCCGCGTGTCGCCCGCGCCCCCGGCCGGATCGGAGGAGTTGGGGACGCGGGGCGCGCCGCTCGGCTCGCGCCACCGCCCCACGCCCCACCGCCCCTGCCCTCCACCGGTAACCGCCGCCGCGCCACCGGCCGCAACTCCTCCGATCCCGGACGCTACGGGCGCCGCGACCGGCGTGTCGCGGGTGCGGGGGCCGGATTGGAGGAGTTGAGAACCGGCTCGGCGGAGGCGCCGGCGAGCCGCGACGGCCACCAGATCCTCCGACCGAGGTCATAGGCGGCGGCCGGCACCAGCAGCGACCGGACGACGAAGGTGTCGAGCAGCACGCCGAAGGCCACGATGAACGCCAGCTGAGCGAGGAACAGGATCGGGATCACCCCGAGGGCGGCGAACGTCGCGGCCAGCACGAGTCCGGCCGAGGTGATGACGCCGCCCGTCGCGACGAGCCCCCGAAGGATGCCGGGGCGCGTGCCGTGGCGCACCGACTCCTCTCGCACGCGTGACATCAGGAAGATGTTGTAGTCGACGCCGAGGGCCACGAGGAAGACGAAGCCGTAGAGCGGCACGGCCGGGTCGGCGCCCGGGAAGTGGAAGAGGTTGTCGAACACCAACGCGCTCACGCCGAGAGCCGCGCCGTACGACAGGATCACGCTGAGGATCAGCAGCACGGGCGCGACGACCGCGCGCAGCAGGAGCATGAGGATCACGAGGATCACCACGAGAATCACCGGGATGATCAGCGTCCGGTCGCGGATCGAGGTGTCATTGGTGTCGAGGTCGATCGCCGTCGGTCCCCCGACGAGCGCCACCCCCTCGCCCAGCTCCGATGCGAATGCGGTGCGCAGATCGCGCACCGTCTGCTCGGCAGCCAGCGAGTCGGCCTCGTCGGACAGCGTCGCCACCAGCAGCACGTCCCCGTCGACGACCGTCGGCTGCGGCGGTGTGGCACTCGGCGGGCCCGCTACGGAGTAGACCGGCGCACCGCCCTCGACCGAGACCCCGATCTGGCCTGAGGCGGTGTCTTTCGCCGTCGCCGCGACCGACTCGATGCCCGTGTCGGCGGTGAGCACGGTCACGGCATCCGCGACCCGGTCGTCGGGGACGAGAACATACGCGGGGCTTCCCGAGCCGGCCGCGAAGTGCTGCGCGAGCACGTCCTGACCGTCGCGCGCCTGCGAGGCGCCGAGTACGAGATCGCTCTGCGGCACGCCGTCGGCTTTCAGCTGCAGCACCCCGACGGATGCCGCGAGCAGCACCACGGTGGTGATGATCCACACGGGTCGCGCGTGGCGGGCGACGAGCCGCGCCTGTCGCGCCCAGAACCCGCGGACGGGAGCGGTCGGATCGGTGACGAGGCGCTCCGCGTTGTCGCCGGGATCGCCGTCCGTGCCGCGCGGGAGGAACGGCCAGAAAGCCGCGCGTCCCACGAGCGCGAGGAGCGCAGGCAGGAAGGTCAGGGCCGACAGCACGGCGAACGCGATGCCGATCGACGCGATCGGCCCGAGCGCCCGGTTGCTGGCCAGGTCGCTCAGCAGCAGGCACAGCAGTCCCGCGATCACGGTGCCACCGGAGGCGATGATCGGCTCGAAGGCACCGCGCCAGGCGGCGGTCGTGGCATCCCACCGCTTCTTTCCGGAGCCGATGGCTTCTCGGAATCGAGCGACGTACAGCAGCGCGTAGTCGGTGGCGGCGCCGATGACGAGGATGAACAGGATGCCCTGCACCTGACCGTTCAGCACGAAGACACCGGCCTTGGCCAGCCACCACACGGTCAGCAGCGCGACGCAGAGCGCGAACGTCGACGTCAGCAGAACGAGGATCGGCAGCAGCGGCGACCGGTAGACGATCACGAGGATGATGAAGACGGCGCCGAGAGCGACAGCCAACAGCAACCCGTCGATGCCCAGGAACCCGGCGACGAGGTCGGCGGTGAATCCCGCGGGACCGGTGACCCACGCGTGCAGATCCGACGGCAGATCGGCATCGAGCGCGGCCCGCACGGCGGCCACCGTCTCGGCGACGTCGCCGGTCGACGAGATGGGCACGAACAGCTGCACGGCCATCCCGTCGTCGGACGGCAGGGCGGGCGAGATCTGTCCGACTCCCTCGACCTGGGAGATGGTCGTGGTGAGCTCGTCGATCTCACTCAACTGATCCGATGTGAGCGCGCCGTCTCCCGTGACGACGACGACCGCCGGAATGCTCTGACCACCGGTGAACTCCGCGAGTCGCTCCTGCACCTGCGTCGACTCCGCCGACGATGGCAGGAACGACGACTGGTCGTTGGTCGCGACCTCGTCGACCTTTCCGAAGTACGGACCGCCGATCGAGCCGCCGACGAGCCAGATCAGCACCAGCAGAACGGGGATGCCGATGCGCAGCCAGCGCGTGGGGGTGTCGGTGCGAGAGGTCATATCGCTAGCTTATCTAGTGACAACCGGGCGTCGCCACATCGGGTCGCACGCCGTACCGGCGATCACCCGCGGGCGAAGTACAGCACCCACCCCGTGACGAGGCTCAGGATGCCGAGCGCGAGCATACCCATCGCCGACCAGGCGAGGACGCGAAGCCCGGGCGGTCGGCGCGTCAGCCGCATCCGTCCCTGCCAGCCGTGCCGGTACCAGATGGATGCCGCCTCCACATCGCCGAGAACGGCGGCATCCTCCGCCGATAGCGGTGCGCTGTTCGCGTCGCCGTCCGCGTCGAACCAGCGGACCACCGGCTCGTCCCCGTCCCGGTCGACGATCGCGTGGGCGGCCAGCCACGTGCCGTCGGCCGCCCACACACCGACGGCGACGAGAGCGAGGACGACGAATGCGCCGAGCCCGACCCAGGTGAAGATCTCGATCATCGCGTCGATCGCGTGATCCATCGAAGACGATCCTCCACGGGTCGGTTGAACAGCCAGTGCGGGCACCGGAGTCGAGACAGGTCCGCATCGCCACGCTACCTCACGGGCCGTGCCCTCCGTCGTCGAGGTCGCTCTCCAGCATCGCGACCAGCTCCTTCAGCACCGGCTCGGCGTCGGTGCGCACCGTGCGCAAGGCGATGCGCTCACCTCGGGCGAGATCGAGCGCGAGCAGATCGATCACGCTGTGTGCCGGATACCAGGTCGCCGCCGGCTCATCGGCTCGTGCGACCTCGATCGCGCGCGCATCCGGACGGGAGGCGCGAACCGCGAAGAGTGCCGCCGGTCGGCCGTGCAGGCCACGTCTGGCTCCGATGGTCGCCACCGTTTCAGCCATCGGCTCGCCCTTCGGCCGGGGCGCGCGCGGAACCCGCGAGCCGGACGACGTGCAGCGTCAGGAGCAGCACCTCTTCCGGACTCAGCGCCGCACCGATGCGGTCGGAGATGATCAGAGCCATCTCCCCGGCCGCCGCGTACTCGTCCGGCTGCTTCTCCCGGAGCGGAGCCAACAGCGATCCGAGCGCGTCGGAGCTTCCCGCCTCCGTCCGTCGCCGCGCCAGGAGATGCAGGACATGGCTCGCGAACCGCGCGACGGCATGGTCGTCCGCCGCACGCGAGAGCGAGAGGCGCTCGTGGACGAGGGCGACGCAGCGGCCGATGACGTCGGTGATGTCCATCGTCGCCGCGACCGACTCGGCGCCGAGCTCGGCGTTGACGATGTGCAGGCCGATGGGAATCGCCTCGATCTCCGGAAGGGTCACCTCCGCCAGCCGTTCGACGGTGGCGATGGCCTCTCTCCCGAAGGCGACCTCGCGCGGGTAGAACGCCGTGGCCTCCCATCGCAACGGATAGTCGATCGAGATGCCCGCCCGAACCCGGTCGATCGCGCCGTCCAGGTGGTCGGCCAAGGGGACGATGAGCCGGTCGACGACGTGGTCACCGAAGCGGATGCCGGCCTCCTCCGCGATCGCGATCGCGAGGTCGACGTGCGCGATGGGAAGCGCCGCGATCCGCCGGGCGAGCCGGTCGGCGCGCTCGCGGTCGGCGCTCACGAAGAGGCGGTGGACCTTGGCCGGGTCCACCGCCCCTCCGACCGGCACCAGGAATGCGATGCCCCGACCGATGGCCACATACTCCTCGCCCGCATCGTTCGTGCACAGAACGACGTTGTTGTTCAGGACTTTGTGAGCGGTGAGCATGTGAGGCGACTAGTCCGCGTCGATGAGAGAGGTGCCGCGGGAGGCGATGACGTGGCGGTACCAGTCGAAAGAGTCCTTCTTCGTCCTGGCCAAGGTCCCGTTCCCCTCGTCGTCCTGATCGACGTGGATGAAGCCGTATCGCTTCGTCATCTGCGACGTCGAGCAGCTGACGAGATCGATCGGACCCCACCACGTGTACCCGCGCACGTCGACGCCGTCCTCGATCGCCTCGCGAACCTGCAAAAGGTGTTTGCGCAGATAGTCGATCCGATAATCATCGCGGATACGCCCGTCCTCCTCCACCGTGTCGCGGGCGCCGAGTCCGTTCTCCACCACGTAGAGCGGCTTCCCGTAGCGACCCCACAGCTTGAGCAGGGCGATCCGCAGTCCCACAGGATCGACCGGCCACCCCCATGCCGACAGCTCGAGGTGAGGGTTCTTGAGCTTGCTGACCAAGCTCCCCGAGATCTCGTCGGCGTCGGGGCGGTCCTCAGCGAGGTAGGTCATGTAGTAGCTGATCGAGATGAAGTCGGCGGTGCCCGCACGCAGGACCTCGGCATCCGCGGGCTCCATAGCGATCTCCACGCCCTTCTCGCGGAGAAAGCGGGTCATGTAGGTCGGGTACTCGCCGCGCACCTGCACGTCGGGGTAGAAGAGATTGAGGTTGTCTTCGTGCGTCGCGCGGAGCACGTCTTCCGGCTTGCTGGACGCCGCATACGTCTCGAGCCGGCAGATCATGCAGCCGATCTGCGCGTCGGGCATCAGCTCGTGACCGAGGGCGACGACCCTTGCCGCCGCGACGAACTGATGGTGCGTCGCCTGGTACGCGGCCTGAAGCTCCCGCCCCTCCACGCGATCGGGGAAGACCCCCGCCCCGGTGTAGGTGCTCGTCAGGTTCATGTTCATCTCATTGAAGGTGATCCACAGCTTCACCTTCGAGGCGTACCGCTCGAACACGGTCCGCGCGAACCGCTCGAACAGATCGATGGTCTCGCGGCTGAGCCAACCGTCCAACCGACGACTGATCTCGATCGGCATCTCGTAGTGGGACAGCGTCACCAGGGGCTGGATGCCGTGGGCCCGCAGTTCGTCGAAGACGGCGTCGTAGAACGCGAGCCCCTCCTCGTTCGGCTCGCTCTCGAAGCCGGTCGGGAAGATGCGCGCCCACGAGATCGACATCCGGAACACCCCGAACCCCATCTCCGCGAACAGGGCGATGTCCTCGCGGTAGCGGTGGTAGAAGTCGATACCGTGACGCTTCGGATAGATCGTGCCCTCCGGCGCCCGTCCGGCGAGCGCCTCCTCGACCTGGTCGGACGTCGCGTCGAACGTGAAGTCGGCGATGCTGCCGTCGGCGGCCGGGGGCACGAAGCGGGCGAAGTCGGATGTCGACAGTCCCTTTCCTCCTTCCTCGGCGGCGCCCTCGATCTGGTTGGCCGCGGTGGCCCCGCCGAAGAGGAAGCCCTCCGGGAAGGCGCCGAGGTGCGTCGTTGTCATGTCAGTTCTCCTTGTCGACAGCGGTGATGGGGGTGCCGACGGCCAGGAGCGGCTCACCGGCGGGGATGATGTCGTCGCCGGGCGCCACCAGCGCGGTCACCGTGCCGGCGATCTCGGCGTTGGTGATCACGACCGGCGTCGCCAGACTGAGGCCGGCCGAGGTGATCACGGCAGGGTCGAAACGGATGAGCCGCTGTCCGGCCACCACGCGATCGCCCTGCGCCACGAGTGGCGTGAACGTCCCCAGAGGCAAAGTGACGGTGTCGATACCGACATGGATCAGCACCTCCACGCCGTCGTCGGTGACCAGAGCAGCCGCGTGAGCCGTCGGCGTCAGAACCTCCACGACGCCGTCGGCCGGGGCGAAGACGGATCCGTTCTCGGGCAGGAGCGCGATCCCCGGTCCGAGCAGACCACCGGCGAAGGTCGCGTCGGGCACCTGATCCAGGGCGATGACGCGCCCGTCCACCGGAGAGGCGATCACCTGCTGCGCGCGGCTCGCGGCGGTCGCCGGGGATGTCATGGCATCGGCGTCCCGCGCGACGGTCTCGGTATGCGGCTCCCGCGTGAAGACAAGCGTGAGCACGAACGCCACCGTGAACGAGATACCGATCGAGACGAACGCGTTCACGATATTCGCAGGGTCGTCGGCGTTCACGTACAGCGGAAGGGATGCCAGCCCGGGCACGGCGAAGCCGTAGCATTTGAGTGCCGTGAGCCCCGCGTACGCGCCGCCGACGGCACCGCCGATGAGCGTGAAGAAGAACGGCTTCTTGAGGCGCAGCGTGACGCCGAAGATGGCGGGCTCGGTGATGCCGAGCGAGGCGGGAAACGCGGTGGACAGAGCCAGCGCCCGAAGCGATCGCACACGAATCGCCACCCCGAGCGTCGCGCCCACGGTCGCCAGGTTCGCCACGACGTTGAACGGCAGCAGGATCAGGTCGTAGCCACGCGTGGACAGCGACTGGAACGTCGTCGGGAAGAACGCGTAGTGCATGCCCGTGATGACGATGAGCGGCATGAGCCCGCCAAGAAGAATGCCCGCGAACACGCCGCCGTGGTCCATGAGCCAGTTGGCGCCCTCGCTGAGGTACGCGCCCGCGTAGGTTCCCAGCGGGGCGATCACGATGAGAGTCAGCGGGATCGAGATCAGAAGTGTGACGAGCGGAACGACGACGATCTTGACCGCTGAAGGCACGAGCCGCCCGATGAGCGCCGCGAGCTTGCCCAACACGTAGACCCCGAGGATCGCCGGGACCACCGAACTGCTGTAGCTCAGGAACGGGACCGGCAGTCCGAGCAGACTCAGCCCGGCGGGACCGCCCTCGGAGACGGCGGCGGCACCCTCGACGATCGTCGGGTACAACAGCGCCGCCGGCACCGACAGCGCCAGCGACACGTCGACCGAGAAGCGTCGGGCGCTGGAGGCCGCGACGAGGAACGGGAGGAAGTAGAACGGCGCGTCACCGATGAGAGCCAGGATGCGATCGAGGTCGCTGCCGGCGGCCACCCACCCCAGCTGTCCGGCGAGCGCGATGACTCCCTTGAGCAGGCCGGCGCCGACGATCGCGGGCAGGATCGGCGTGAAGATCGCCGACAGCGTCTCGAAGAGGAGGCTGACGACGTGCCGGGGTGAGAATCGACGGTGTTCTGAAGGCCGCGGAGCAGTGGGGGTGTCGCCGCCCACCGCCGATGCCGGCAGCAACGACGACAACGAGGCGAACTGAGCGGCGACGTCGGTGCCCACGATCACCTGCAGCTGCTCACCGCTGAACTGGGCTCCGACCACACCCGTCCGCCTGATCGCGTCGAGGTCGACCTTGCTCCGTTCGACGACGTCGAAGCGGAGGCGGGTGATGCAGTGCCACGCCTGCGAGACGTTCTGCGGACCGCCGACGGCGTCGACGATCCCCTTCGAAATGCCGTCGCGCATGACGGCGGTGGGGCTCTGTGAGCCGGTCATCGTTGACCTCCCGGTCGAAAAATGGCAACAAAAAAACCTGAGGTCGACGTCTGCTTCGAAAAGCATGACGACGAACTCAGGTTCCGCCCGAAATGAATCGGTTACGCCCTGTGGGTCGTGCCATCACTGTACACCCTGAGCGCGATCGACGAGAAGTCGTGACGATCTGTCACGGTGCGAGAAAGAAGTGGAGCCGCCTAAGGGAATCGAACCCTTGACCTATTCATTACGAGTGAATCGCTCTGCCGTCTGAGCTAAGGCGGCGCAGGAAGCCGGAGCTCCATGCACGATGATCGATCTTACAGGGTCACAGGCTCGGCCGCGAACCATGCGAGAACCGGCATGCCCGGGGCGGTGTCGTCGTGTTACGCCGCGATTCTGCGCGTGAGCGCTCATCTGCCTACCGTCGAACAGGCACCGCGATGAGGCGAGCGCGAACAGCCGATCCACCCCCGCGCGACACGGTGCCCCGATCCACAAGGAGCACCACCATGTCACGAAAGTCCCTGGCCGCCGTCCTGGCCCTCCCCCTCGCCCTCCTGCTCAGCGCGTGCGCGTCGGGCTCGGCAGCTCCCGCGGACGGCGCGAGCAGGTCGCAGGACCCCGTCCGCATCGGCGTCGTCGGCGCCGGCGACCCCTACTGGCAGACGTACAAGGATGCCGCGGCCGCCGAGGGCATCAACGTCGAGATCGTGAACTTCGACGCGTATGACCAGCCCAACCCTGCGCTGTCGGCCGGTGAGCTGGACCTCAACCAGTTCCAGCACATCATCTATCTCGCCACCTACAACGTGAAGGCCGGCGACGACCTGGTCCCGATCGGCGCGACCGCGATCTACCCGCTGGGCCTCTACTCCACGAAGTACGCGAGTGTCGCGGACATCCCCGACGGCAGCACCATCGCGGTTCCCAACGACGAATCCAATCAGGCGCGTGCACTTCTGGTGCTCCAGTCGGCGGGACTGATCTCGCTCAAGGACGGCGGCTCGATCTTCTCCACCGTCGCCGATATCCAGCCCGGGTCGAAGGCGAAGGTCGAGGCCGTCGCCGCGGACTTCACGGCGTCCTCCCTCCCCGACTACGCCGGCGCCGTCGTCAACAACGACTTCGTCGCCAAGTCCGGCCTCACCAAGGACCAGCTGCTCGCACAGGACGACCCGTCCGACCCCGCGGCCTTCCCGTACATCAATGTCTTTGCCGCCAAGGCGGCGGATGCCGAGAACCCGACGTACCAGAAGCTCGTCTCGATCTACCAGGAGACGGCGTCGGTGCAGCAGGGTGTGCTCGAGGCATCCGGTGGCAGCGCGGTGCTGCTGAAGACCCCGGCCGCCGATCTCGTCAGCTCGCTGAAGAAGACCGAGGACGACATCCGCGCGAAGCAGTGACCGTTGCCGTGTGCGGCCCGCCTTCGGGTTGGGCCGCACACGCGCGTCCGCCCGCCACCGATCCGAGCGAGATTTCATGAGTTTCATCCGGCTGACCTCCGCGACCAAGACCTATCCGCCGCAGACGAAGGGCAGTGGGCCGGTCGTCGCCCTCGACGACGTCTCACTGGAGATCGCCGCCGGGGAGGTGTGCGGAATCATCGGGTACTCCGGCGCGGGCAAATCGACCCTGCTGCGCCTGGTGAACGCGCTGGAGACGCCGACGTCGGGCGTGGTCGAGATCGACGGCGCCGACATCACGCGCCTTGGCGAGCGGCAGCTGCGTCGCCTGCGCTCCGACATCGGCATGATCTTCCAGCAGTTCAACCTCTTCGACTCGCGCACCGTCGCGGGCAACGTCGCCTACCCCCTCGAGGTGGCCGGTCGGTCTCGGGACGAGATCCGCAGCCGCGTCGCGGAGCTGCTCGACTTCGTGGGACTGGCCGCCAAAGCTCAGGCCTACCCGGAACAGCTGTCGGGCGGCCAGAAGCAGCGCGTCGGCATCGCCCGCGCCCTCGCCACCAGTCCGCGGATCCTGCTCGCCGACGAGGCGACCAGTGCCCTCGACCCCGACACGACGCAAGAGGTCCTCGGCCTGCTTCGCCGCGTCAACCGCGAGCTCGGCGTCACCATCGTGCTCATCACGCACGAGATGGAGGTGATCCGCGTCATCGCCGACCGGGTGGTGGTCATGGAGCACGGCCGCGTCATCGAAACGGGCGGTGTGTTCGACGTGCTGTCCGCTCCACAGCACCCGGCCACAGCGCGTTTCGTCGCGAGCGTCATCGACGACGTCCCCCGCGGCGACGACCTCGCCGCGCTCCGCACACGACACGATGGCCGCATCGTGACCCTCGACGTCAGAGAGGGCTCTGCGCAGGCCGACGTGTTCGCGACCCTCGCCGCCCACGGCGTGCGCTTCGAGGTCGTGCACGGCGGCATCAACGACATCCGCGGCCGCGTCTTCGGACACCTCACTCTCGCCGTGAGCGGGGATCAGGATGCCATCGCGCGCGCCCTTGCCGCGGCATCCGCATACGCGCCCCTGACCGAGGAGGACACCCGTGGATAGGCTCATCACCCTGCTGCCTCAGCTGTGGGACGCGACGGTCGAGACCCTGTACGTCGCCTCGGCCGGGCTCCTGCTCGGCGGCGTGGGCGGCCTGCTGCTCGGGATGGCCCTCTACGCGACGCGCTCCGGCAGCCTCTTCCCGAACCGGGTCGTCTTCGGTGTGCTCAACGTCATCGTCAACACCTTCCGCCCGATCCCGTTCATCATCCTGCTCGCCGCCGTGCAGCCGATCGCGCGCGGCGTCGGCCTGCCGGGCATCGGCGTCCCGTTCGGGATCTTCGCGATCACGATCGCGTCCCTGTTCGCGATCAGCCGCATCGTGGAGCAGAACCTTCTGACGGTGCGCCCGGGCATCATCGAGGCGGCGCGCGCGGCGGGGGCGAGCCGCTCACGCATCCTGTTCCGGCTCATCCCCCGCGAGGCCCTCGGGCCGCTCCTGCTCGGCTACACCTTCGTCGTGGTCGCGCTCGTGGACATGACCGCGATGGCGGGCGCCGTCGGCGCCGGTGGCCTCGGCGAGTTCGCCATCAACTACGGGTTCAAGCAGTTCAACCCGTGGGTGACGTGGTCGGCCGTCCTCGTGATCATCATCATCGTGCAGCTCGTGCAGTTCGTGGGCAACGCCCTCGCCCGCCGCGTCCTGCGCCGTTGACGGTCAGCAGGTGAGCCCGTTCTGTGGCACGGTGCCGTCGACGAGATAGTCCTCCACGGCGGTGTCGACGCAGGCATTGCCCTTGTTGTAGCCGGTGTGCCCCTCGCCCTGGCGCGTGACCAGAACCCCCGACGACAACTGCTCGGCCAGCGAGACCGACCACTCGTACGGAGTGGCGGGGTCGTTGGTCGTCCCCACGACCACGATGGGGGCGGCACCGTCGGCGGTGATCTTCTCCCGAACGCCGGTGGGCGGGTAGGGCCACACTTCGCAGACGTCGACGCCCTGCCAGTATGGCGCGATCGTGGGTGCCTTCTGCTTCACGAGCGCGTCGGCGGCATCCTTGTCGGCCTGCGACGTGTCGAGCGGGTAGTCCATGCAGTTGTAGGCCCGGAACGCCTCGGTGGAGTTGTCCTGGTAGGTGCCGTCGGAGCGGGCGTAGTAGAAGTCGGCCAAGCGGAAAGCGGTGTCGGCGTCGCCGGCGAGGGCGTCGGCGAGGGCCTGGCTGAGGTACGACCAGCTGTCCTGCGAGTACAGCGCCGCGATGATGGCCGTCATGAGCGAGTCGGCCCCGAGCTTGCGCCCGTCCGAACCGGTCAGCGGCACGCGGTCGACGCTGGCGAGCAGATTGCCGAGCGAAGCCATCCCCTCATCGACGGTGCCCGAGAAGGGGCAGCTGCGGCTCTGCAGACAGTCGGCCATGTAGGCCCGCAGCGCCGACTCGAATCCGATCGCCTGGGTGGTGCCGACGTCGAGTCCGGAGACCGACGGATCGATCGCGCCATCGAGCACGAGGCGCCCAACGCGGTCCGGGAAGAGCTTCGCGTAGGTCGCCCCGAGGAACGTGCCGTAGGAATAGCCGAGATAGTTGAGCTTCTTGTCGCCGAGCACCGCTCGCAGCAGATCCATGTCGCGGGCCGCATTGTCGGTGGTGATGTACGGCAGGATGCCGTTGCTGTTGGCCTCGCACGCCTGCACGAACTCCTTGTTGCGGGCCGTGAGCTCGTCGGTCCACCCCTGACTGCCCCGCGGGTCGGCGGGGATGTCGAAGAGGTACGCATCCATAGCGGACGGATCGAAGCAGTGGACGGCGGTGGAGCGTCCTACCCCGCGCGGGTCGAAGCCGATCACGTCGTAGGCGTCCGACAGCGCCGTTCCGACGGCGAAGGAGGACGACTGTGCGATCAGGTCGTATCCGCTCGCACCGGGACCGCCCGGATTGGTCAAGAGAGAGCCGATGGCGTCGCCGTTGCTGGCGGCCCGACGGATGACGGCGAGATCGATGGTGCCGACGGACGGGTCGTTCCAGTCCAGCGGCGCGGTGACCGTCGTGCAGTCGAAGCTGCCGGCATCCGCCCCGCTGCACTCCTGCCAGTCCAGCGTCTGGGCGTAGAAGCGCTCGAACCCGGTCGGGATGCCGTCGGTGTCGGGTTCACGACTGGGTGCGGGTGTTGCGGCGACCTCCGGCGGAATCGCCGCGTACAGGCATCCGGTGAGCGTGGTCGTCGCCGCGATGACGGCGGCGACGACCACGGCCGTGCGGCGCACGGATCGGCTCCATCTGCGGGGGCTGAGGGATGTCTCGGTCACAGGGTCCTCCCGCTCGCGACAGTCACGAGCATGCTCTCCAGGGCCAGGGCGGGGGCGGCATTGCCCTCCAGGTTCGTGCGGGTCGCCGCGATCGCGTCGAGGACGACCAGGGTGCGCTGCGCCGTCCACGCGTCGGCGAGGGCGCTCAACTCCGCGGTCAGTTCGCGGTTGATGAGGTCGTCACCGCGCCCGAACTGCAGCATGAGGACATCGCGGAACATCGATTCCAGGTCGGTGAGCACCCGGTCGATGCCGTCGCGGAGGCTCCGCGTCGCGCGCCGCTTCTGGTCGTCTTCGAGGGCGCTGAGCTGACTGCGCACCGCCGGCGGCACGGCGGCGCCCGGCACGATGCCGAGCGTGCGCAGGAGCGCATCGCGCTCTCCCTGATCGCGCTCGGCCGTGAGAGCCTTCGCGTCGTCGGTGGCGAGCTGGACGATGCGCGCGGCTGTCTCCACCGCTCCCCCGACTCCGCGCACCGACAGCACTCCGCGCAGGGTCTCGTCGCGACGGGCGCGGGCGTCGTCGCCGGTGGCGAGGCGCACGGCCATACCGATGTGCCGCTGAGAAAGCCGCGCTGCCTGCTCCGCGGTCACCCCGTCCACGCCGGTCCGGGCGACGATCAGACGGGCGACGTCGGCGACGTCCGGCTCGCGCAGCCGCAGAGTCCGCACGCGGGAGCGGATCGTGGGGAGCAGATCGGCTTCGCTCGGCGCACAGAGGATCCAGACCGTCCGCTCCGGCGGTTCCTCGAGCGCCTTCAGGAGGACGTTGCTCGTGCGTTCGACCATGCGGTCGGCATCCTCCATCACCATGACACGGTAACGACCGAGCGACGGCGAGAAATAGGAGCGTTCGACCAGTGCGCGGGCCTCTTTGATCGAGATGATCACGCCCTCGGTGCGGAGCGCTGTGAGGTCGGGATGGGTGCCTGCCAGCACCTGACGCATGGCGGCCTCGTCACCCGGTTCGGCGATGAGCGCGGCCGCGAAGGCCGCCGCGAGAGTGGATCGCCCCGAACCCGCGGGACCGGTGATCAGCCACGCGTGGGCGAGCTGGGTGGGGTCGGATGCCGCGGCGCGCAGCTGCTGCAACGCCTCGTCCTGCCCCCATACGTCACCCCACGGAAGCTCGTGCCGGGAGCTCTCCCCCGCGGCGATCGGAGCGTCCGCAATCATGTGCCCAGCCTACGTGCCCGCGCCGACACCCCTCCCACCCTCGCGCCAGCCGCCACGATTCCATCGAGCCGCCACGATTCTTCGCGCCGAAAGGTGGCGGCTCGGGCGAAAGGTGGCGGCTCGGCGAGGTCAGCGGAGGAAGGAGCGGACGCGGTCACGGATGGCGGCGGCGAGCTCGTGTGCGGGTCGTGCGGCGTCGAGCACGAGGAATC
>Ga0207655_1000483_pt1 | contig 51414 bp, 83 predicted proteins | sample KBSM44metaG_FD_184398 | JGI IMG/M metagenome (GOLD analysis project Ga0207655, IMG submission 184398) | Miscanthus rhizosphere microbial communities from Kellogg Biological Station, Michigan, USA - KBS M4-4 metaG (SPAdes) (version 2) | ecosystem: Host-associated > Plants > Roots > Rhizosphere >...
AGGCGACCCGAAGGCCGCCGTCTCGATTTCGATTACTTGGTAGCGTCACCGATGGTGATAACGCCAGCCGAGGCCTTGATGCTGTTCGCAACCAGATCCCAGTTGGTGCCAGTGGCCAGCTCGGCGCTGGTCGGAGACTTGCCACCGTTGGCGGTGTCCCAGGTGTAGCCCTTGAGACCCATACCGAAGGTGTAATCGGCCTGCATGGTGGTCTCGATGCGCTCCTTGCCGTTGGAGGTCTCGATGTTGGTGATCAGGTCGGAACCATCCATCACCATCGCAGCGCCGTCAGCCAGGCTCAGCACCTTCTGCTTGTTCGGGGTGCCGGCTTCGTACAGAGCCGCGGCGTCGGTGATGATCACGGCCTTGCCCAGAATGTCGACAACCTGCACACCGCTGAAGGTGAACAGCTTCTCGGCGTTGACCAGGTTCTTGCCGATCAGCTTGTGGTACATGGCGCCGGTCATTACCTGCGCGATGAGACGCTGCGAGGCATCACCGAACAGCGCGTGAGCGTTGTTGATGGCGACGTAGTCCACGCCGAGAGTGGCGGACACGTCGTTGGTCGCGGTTGGCTGGTTGCCAATGGCAGCGACCAGAGCGGCGATGGCGGTGTTCAGCTGGTCCGACATGATGGCTTCGGACAGGTTGCGGCTGATCACTTCCAGGGCTTCTTCCGGGTTCTTCTGAACCCACGACAGCTGCGAAGGCTCCCACAGGATCGGACCGAAGCCGCCTGCGATCTTCACCGAGTCGTACTGCTTCTGAGTCAGCGGGGTTGCAGCCTGCGCACCGTTGGCGGCATAGCGATCAACACGGCGCTGAGCGCTGTGCAGGCCAGCCCAGAACGACTCTTGCAGGAAGTCGCCGTCGATGCCTTGAGTGGTCAGGCGGATGGAGCCAGCGGAAGCGGCGTTGAACTTCTCAACGTCCTGCGCCAGGGTTTCGATGGTGGTTTTCTTGAGGTAATCGTTGAATACCTTCATGTTCGACAGGGACATATGTGCTCCTTAACTTGCGGTCATGGCCTTAATGGCTGCTACACGATCTGCTTTGCTGCCGCCAAAGTTGCCCTTGGCGCCGGAATTACCGCCGCCACTGCCCTGTGCGCCGCCGCCATTGGCATCGGAGCTTTTCAGGATGTGGTCGCGGTGCGGGTACTGCGAAACAAGTGTCTCGATGGCTTCGTCGAAGTCGGCCAGTTCGCCTGGGCGGGAGCGGCTGAAAATCTTCTGGCCCTGGGTGTCATAAGCGACGACCTTGCCTTCCTCGATCTTCAGGTTCTGGCCGAAAGTGGCCTGAACCATGTCGACCGGCACAGCCAGCTTGTCGGCGATGTACTTGGAGCGGGCGAAACTGCCACCGATCTTCTCGGCATACAGCTGCTGCTCGTAGGTCTGCGCCTTGCCGGACACCTCGTCCAGGCGTGCTTGCCATGCCTTGTCGCGCTCGGCGTTCGCTTGCTCAACCTGGCCGGCATCCACCAAGCGTTTTTGGTCGAGATTGGCGATGGTTTCCAGTGCTTTGCGGGCTGCGGCTGGATCACCGATGCCTTCAAATGCGGAAACTGCCGACTCTGCGGCTTCGGCGCGAGTGCGGTGCGACTTGGCCTCAGCGTTCAGCCGGGTGATGGTGTCGCGGGTGCCTACAGCATCGAACGCAATGTCCTTGCCGTCGTCACCAGTAAATACGGGCTTCCCATCCAGGACTTCCGCGTATTGCTTGCCATCGACTTCAACGATCTTGAGCTTCATTGTTTCTCCTAGCAGGCCATCCGGCCCAGTGCGCCCCGCTCATCCGAACAGACAGGCAATAAAAAGCCCCGACGTATGCCAGGGCTGAATGATTTGGTTTGTGGTTACAGGCCGGCTTTGGCGAATGCCGCGGCGTCCTGTTCGCGCAGTTGATCAAGGGTTAGCAGCTTGCCCTTGTCGTTGTAGAACTGATCCAGATCCAGCCCGCCATCACGCAGCAGCTTGCCTCGCGCCGGGCCCAGCACCTGATCCTGCCTTGCTGCGCTCTGCGACTTGATCCAGTCGCCGTAATTCGTGGACTGCGGCACCTGGCCATCCATACTCGCCCGCGTGCCTTCTGGCAGGCCTTTGGACAGCCTCAGCGACTCGTAACTCTTGATGATCGGCATCGAGGTCGACCGGCAGCACCAATGCAGCTTGCCCGGCCCGCTGAGCCAGGGCACTTTGTGGCCGACTGGCGCATGCCTGCTGTCGTTGGTGTAGACGAGGCGGTCACGCAGCCTGCACGGGGCCGACGTCTTGTTATCCAAGGTGCTGAGCCAGCGAACTTCGTCGACAAGGTCGTCGTTTTGCTGGTAGTAGGCCTCGCGGGCGCCCTGCGCGGTGTGGCTGATCGCCGTCCGCACCACCGAATCAAGGTCTCGGCGACTGCGCTCAATCAGGCCGTCAGCGTAGCCCTCGGCCCTGGTGCCCATGATGCGGCGAACGATCTGGTCAGTGGTCTGGCCTTCGGTCATGCCGATGCGGATGCCGTCGCGGATCTTCGCCGCCCGGCCCGACTCAAGGTCGCCCATCCATTCCTTGAGCAAGCGCCCCTGGAATGGTCGGCTGAGCGCGATTTCTCGCACCTGCGCCAGGTTGACCGTGCTCAGCTGGACCTCGACCAGTACCTGGCCGGGAATGACCCGGGTGAACAGCGCGCCCTGATACTCGACCTCGTATTGGCCGATGTCGACGACCGACTCAGCCATAACCTCGCCAATCGAGGCATAAATCGACTTGTTCAGCTCCAGCACCGACACCAGCACGGCGTTTAGGTGCCTGGCCGTGTAGGAGTCCGCACCCAGGCGCTCGATGGCGTCGATCAGCTTGGCGCGAAGGTCGGCATCCACGCTATTCAGCAGCTTGATGACCTTGCGCGCCTCGGCATTGCTGAGGTGTTGCAGGTCAACCGCATGCCCGATCGATGCCGACTGCAGTTGCTCGTTGACCGTTGCCATGTCAGATCGCCCCTAATGCCGGCCCTTGATCCTCGATGCGCTGCTTCTCCTTCTTCCAGTCGAGCTCGTCACTGATGACGCCTCGGCGCTGCATTTCGGAGTAGAGCGTTTCGTCGCTGAGCTTGCCGGAGTTGGCCATGCTGATCAGGTTTGGCAGCGACACTTCAGGCGCGAAGTCGCTGTCGAAGTTGCCGCGCATTTCGACGTGGCCACCGTCACCCAGGCCGCCGTAATCGGCCAGGATCTGGAGCAGTTGGGCGATGCAGTCAGCGAACTGACCAGCCAGGCGAGCCAGCGGGGACAATTCCTGCGCCGCTTCCTCGTTGGCCTGCGCCGCCGTCTTCACGGCCTGCTTGTCCTTCTGGAGCAGCTTTGCCCCGGCCATGCGCATATCGTCGACCAGATCGCTCAGTGAGTCGCGCCCGGCGGTGATTGCCGCACCAGTGTGCTCGACGTACTTGGCGTTGCCGTCCTTCGGCATGCGGGTCGCGCTGGCCGAACTGATAGTCAGCTGGAATTCTTCGTTGTCGGTGAACACGAACAGCAGCGGGACGCGGGCAACGTGCAGCAAGTTGTCCTGGTCGCTCTGTGACTGCCAGTGCTTGACGTTCAGGTGAGCCAGTTCGAGCAGTGGCGGCTTAGCCGTCATCGGCCCTGTGCGGCCCGTGTAGAACGTCACCCATGGAATGTATGTAAGGCTGGTCGGCCCCTGATCGTTCTGCTCCCATGCGCCGCCCTTGTCGGCCTTTCGGTAGGTTCGCCAGCTGCCAGGCTCCAGCACGCGGACCTGATCCACGCACTTGACGCCGAAGTCACCGTCTGCGACCTCGACCGACTCCAGGTAGCGAACCTGCATCAGCTTGCCGCCGGAGAACCGCCAGCCGAGCACCTGGCCCGGCTTGATGATGACGGCGTAAGGGCGAACCCCAGCAGCCTCTTCCTCGGCGACGGTCTTGTACAGCTTATTGCCCTCAGCATCGAGGGTTGGCTGATGCTCGATCATCGCGTGACACAAGCCTTTGGCCAGCGCCTCGCGGAACCACTCGACCGACCACGAATTGAGGTCATTGCCGCCAAGGTCGATGTCAGCCGAAAGCAACTTGATCGGATCAGGCACGTCCTCGCCCAGCTGAAGAGGCTCAGCAAATACGCGGGAAGTGCTGCTGGCAACCGTCTCGGCGTAGGCCGGGAGCAGTGTGGACAGGGCTAGGCGCTCTTTGTAAGTGTCGTCCTTTTCAGCTGGGTACTGAGGCAGCAAGGCCTTGCCAGCCGCCCGCATGGCCTGAGTCCCGCCCATCAGCGGATCGACAATGGCCCAATACTCGCGCATGCGGTCTACCGCCGGGAGCTTGATGCTCGGGTCGTCGTTATTGCTCATGGGCTAGATTCTCAGGTCTTGGGTTTGTGTTGGTGCAGGTTTGCGCTTGGTCTGGGAGACAGAGAAGTAGCGGAAGCTGTCAGCGCCGTGGGATGCCTTGTCGTGTAGCGGCTTGTCTTTCCAGCAGCCGCGCTTGTCGTCCCATTCCTTGCGGTAGCTCTCAAGGTGGGCGATCCCTTCTTCGCACTTCTCTTCATCGAACACGCAGCGAGGCAGGATCTCCCGAGTCGCCTCGATGCCAGTGTCGACGCCGGTCTTTGGCACTACCTGAAACTTCAGGCTGTATTTCACGCCGTCGATCTCATAGCCTTCTTTTGCGATGTCCTTGCGGCTCTTGGCATCGCTACCAAACTCGCGGTTTTCGATGTCGTGCGGCCCCCAGTGCTCGGAATAGGTGTAACCCTTGTCCTTGAGCACCTTCATGTAATGCCGCAGGCCTTCGCCGCTGCTCTCGTAGTAGTCGATGACGTGGTACTGGTCGCCGACCTTGCGCACGAACCAGATGGCCGTGGAGTCGCCGACGCCGATGTCCCAGATGGTCATGACCGGCAGATGCGAGTTATCCGGCAGCTTGCCGATGCGCCCTGCCGCGTAAAGTTTGGTGAACTGCTGGGCGTAGTAGGCGCCCTCTACCGACTGCTGGAAGGCTTCGACAGGAATCGACGGATACTCGCGCTTCATGTCATCGCCGAGGGTCTTTTCCTTGGCGGTGTACCAGGCGCGCTGCCCGGGGTTCGTCTGGATGCCGTGCTTGGCCTCCAGATCGTTGAAATAGTCAGTCAGGCGCTGCGGGATAACCGCCGTCGCCGGGTCCAGCCAGTACAGCGGGTTACGCCACCAGCTGAAGAAGAAGAATTTCCAGTCGAGCAGGCCAAGGGGCGCGCCGGACAGTTGCTGCTTCTCGGCGCTCTGTGAGTAGTCGAAGAAGTAGCCCGCCCTGCCCTCCGCCGTCGACTCAATCGTGACGAAGCAATCGGCGGCGACAGCCTCGAAGGCTCCGGTGACGATCTCTCTGGCCTTGTGGGGATACTTGGCGCAGATCTTCCCGAACTCGGATACGTGCAGATACCGTAGAGTCCCGCCCCGGAAGGACGTGGACACGTAGAGCGATCCGCCTTTGCTGAACACAAGCTCGCCAGCAGCATCATTGCGAGCAGGGTTAGCGGCCCGTATCTCAGCAGGTAGGTTGTCATACGCATACTTGATCTTCTCCCGGAACAGGCGCTTGGCGTCCGTCAGGGTGTGAGCGATCAGTGCGCACTTGGCTCCCTCGAACAGCGCGGCATCCAGTTGGAGGATGCAGACGAGGGTCGTGAACCCAAGCTGACGCGCCTTGAGGATGATGTTTCTGGTGTGAATGCCCTGGAAATAGTCGATCTGCTCCTGCGTCATGCGGAAGCGGACCTTCTTACCGTTCTTGTCGGTAATGAAGTACAGATTGTTCAGCCGAAAGAACCGATCCCTGAGCAGCTTTAAGTGCTCGGGCTTCATGTCAGGCGTCCTTCGATAGTTCGTCCATCAGCTTGGATAGCTCGTCGGCATCGTTGCCGGCAGATTTGGTGTCAAGGTCGTAGGCTTGGCGCTCCAGAGAGACCAGAGTCTTCAGGGTCTCGGCCAACTCCTTCATTGTCTTGGTGCGGCCCGGCAAATCGATGATCTTCTGGTACAGATCGTTGCGCTTGTCCTGTCCGTTATCGTCCGGCTCCCGCATCAGCTCGCCCAGCTGCTCGAACAGATCACGGTTGTCAGTCAGCCCCTCAAGCTCATCCAGCAGCTTGATGGTGAGCCGACGACTACGAGAGATATCCCCTCGGTGAGCCATGCGGATGTTCGCAATAACCTCGGCATTGACCTCAATAATCTCCCGCTCGGTATCCGCTCGTTTGGTGGATACCTCGGTGGATACCGTTCGCTTGGATACCAGCGCATCGGCCTTGGCCTGGATCTTTGCCTTGAGGTCTCTCTCCCATCCATCCCGCTTGGCGCGCTTGTTGATGGCGCCGTGGGTGATCCCCTGGGTTGATGCGATCTCACGGATGGAGAGCAATCCAGCCCGGTAGGCTCGTTCAATCGCCTCCCAGTCGGGTTGCTTGTCTGCCATGTGAATTCCTTGGTGTTGGTATCTCGTCAGCGCACTCAGCGAATGCGCTCAGGGGATACGGTCATGCCTTGATGGTCAGCGTGCGGATCAGGCCGCCGGTTGAGGTGTCTCGCTTCTTGGCTGCCTCCACCGCCTGATAGGCCGTGCCGCCCATGTCCATTGCAGCGAAGGCGTAGGGCGATCCGCTTCCAATGGCATAAACACGATCCAGCAGGATTGGCGACTTCCACAGGCCTGTGTTGTCATCCACCGCGACCATCGTCAGGTTTTCACCATCCCATGCGAGGGCGGACGCATCGATATTGCCTTCCGGCTTTGCGCCAAAGCACACGTCAACCAGTCGTTGGTAATCTGCGACTGCGCCACAGCAGAAGAACTTCACACCCTTCAGCTCGATGCACTTGTCATAGGCGTCATCGGTGATGATGTCGCCTCGCGTGATCTGCGAGTCGTAGGCGATGATCCCGTCCTTGTAGGCGATGGTCGTCATGCTCTATCTCCGCGCTACGTTTCGCGCATTGTGAATTCGTAGCGCCGTATTACTTGCTCACGTTCGGCTGGAGCACGACTCGGGCAATCATGACCAGCGCACCCAGGATCGCGTAGATACCGGTCGGCAGTGCCGCCTGCAGTGCTGGCAGCATCTGTTCGGCCACGCCCAGCGCAGTGATGGCCGCGCCCGCTTGAACGCTGCTCAGCTTCCAGGCGTCTTTCCAGTTGTCGATGAGTTGCATGGGGCGCTCCTTACGGATTCTGTTGATGGACGGCGTCGGAGACCGCCTTGCGTAGCTCGGCCAGGTCACCGACGATCTCGGCCAGGTCGTTGTCGCGGCGCTTCTCGGCCCACTTGAACCAGGCGCGAACCAATACCCACGCCGGCAGGCCGCACACAAAAATGATTCCGCCAATGGCGATCATTCCGGCGTCGTCGTTCACCCAGTGGGCAATGCCCAGCCAGCGGACAACGAACGCGCCGCCGCAGATGCTCGACACCGACGTGCTGATCATGGCGACGGTGAACTCGCGCACGGTCTTGGGCAGGGTCATCGCCATTACGACGACGGCCGCCAGCACAGCCACGAACCCGAAGGCTCCCAGCTTGTACAGCGCGATACCGCCAGCGGCAGTCAGTGGGCCGGGTTCAGACATAAGGGTTGATCTCATACGCCTCAGTCTCGGCGGTGTAATAGGTTCGGCACTCCGCACATATCGCGTCCGCTCGGAGCAAGGACGGTTGCACGGGTGCCGAATACGAGAAAGCCCCGCACGATGGCGAGGCTCTTTAATAGGTGCCGCTAGCCCGAGGGGTGGACGGGTTCGCGGCGGTGCAGCAGTGGGTACAGCAGTGCAACGTCAGGGGTGACCATGCTCTTTTGTGCCGTTGCTGACAGGTAGTCAGTCTCTTGCGAGGGACTGTATTACTACCTGACCCGCAACAACGGCAGGATGGGTATATCCTCTATCATTTTCTCATCGCTGGCAAGCTCTTCTTCAATTTGATATCGATGCTTTCCGTTGTTGGCGAATTCGCCCTGTAGCTCAATCCTCTTTTGCTCGACAGCCAGGCGAGCCTCGTCGACATCATCGAAGTAGGCATTAAGCGCAACCTGTCCGTTCATGACGATTCTGGCCACCCACTTTTTCGCCGTCTTGCTCCAGCTTACCCCTTTTATTCCAGAGGTGTTCCTTTTGCCGGTTTGCGAATTTGCAGCGTTTTGGGCTCTGGTGGCCTTCCGAAGATTCGAGATAGCATTGTTCGTTTTGTCCCCGTCGATATGGTCTACATCGGCCTCTGGAAACTCCCCGTGGACGTATAGCCATGCAAGGCGATGGGCCGGGTACCTCTTCCCCATAATCGAAAGATAGATGTAGCCGGTATCTGAATTTGAGGAGCCCAGCAGTATCCATCTTTTCGGGGACCTCTTTGTCCCTTGGCCGATTAGCTTCTCGAATACCCCAACAACCGGACTGTAGCGGACCAGCTTCCTAAGTTGATCTTGAGTGAGCATCAGGCAGCCTCACTATCTATCAGGCCTTCCGATTCAAGTATCTGACCAGCAATTACCAGCGCCTCGTTCACCCGGTCATCGAGGCCCTTGCGGATACTTGACCTCCAGCGGTACCGGGTTGAATCCGGCTTGCCATCATTCCCCCAGTTGTCGAGGCTGTAGTAGGCCGCCGGCAGGACGTGCGCCGAGCGCTTGCCGTCCTGAGCCCCTGGCACTTGCGGGATTGCCCAGGTCAGAACAGCCAGCTCGCGGAACTTCGTCGGAGCCGGCGAGCGAACTGACCGATACAGCGCCAGGATTGCTTCATGCTTCCGGTCTTCATGTGTCGAATACTTTGCTGTCAGCGCTGACCAATGCTCGGCAGGCAGGCCCTTATGAAGCCGGCCGAATACCCAGCAGTCAGTCAGGAATGCGTCCTCCTTTCCGACAATCGCCCCCTTCTGCTTTGCCGCCTGCACCTTCGGCTCGAAGTCCTGGCCGCCGGCCCCACTCATGGTTTCCGCTGCCAGCGCCCGGACGACTGCTGCGATTACGCTTCTGTAGATCATCTATCACCCCTGATATTCACTTATGCGGACCCGTACTGCTCCGCCCTTGGTTGTTGTTTCGCTCATCATGAGTTGCGGTACAAACAAACTGTCATCGACGCCCAGCGCGCCTGCGATGCCGTCGAGCAACCCCTTGCAACTGGCCAGAAGGTTGTCCAGGTCGCGGCGGCGCTTGTCCGGCGGTATGAATTCAAGTGCCACCAGGAGGCGCCCGGCCGGGGCCTTGATTCCTGATGCCCGACAAAGGATGTGGCAGGTCGAGCGGTACGCCTTGGTCACCCGACTCTTTCTGCTCCAGTGGACGCGAGCGTTGGGGCTCAGATCCTTGTTTGGCCACGGCAGATCGAAGTAGGCAGTCATGCTTCGTTGCCCGGGTACAGGTTACGTCCAGCGCGGTCGCTCGACTCGTACAGGCTCGCGTGCCGCTTATCCCTGGCGTTCCACTTGCCGATCGCATCGAACATCACGTCGTCGTAGCTCTCAGCGTCGTAGATCTCATCCTCGGCAATCTGGCCACTGGCACCGCACTCATGGCAGTAGACGTGAGCCTCAACGCTCAGGCCGTCGTCGCCGTAGTCCGCCAGGCGCTCAACGTGCCGGATCGGGCTGAAAATGGTCTTGATGATCGTTACGGGCGGTCCGCCGCAGAATGGGCAGTCCAGCATCTTGACTTGATCGGTCATGCCGCATCCCCCGCCTGATCGTTACGGAAGAACGAGCCACCGATGCAGTGGATCAGCGTCTGCTTGCCGTTTGCGTAGGTGATGTCATGTGTCCAGGTCCAGCCTGATGGCGAGTCGGCGTTGTAGCCCATGTTCATCTTGGATGTGGTACCGACCGACCGAGCGCCGTCGACGATCTCGGCCCCGTGGCTGTGACCCTTGACGACCTTGGCGCCGATATTGGCGAAGCCCTTGGTTGATCCCCTGGCACCGTTCGGCCCCTTGTGCCCATGGAACGAATACTCGATACCGAAGCGGGAGAACGATTCAGCGGGCTTGAGCCAGCGCAGATTGCCTTGGCGCATCAGCTTGCCCATCCAATGCTGGAACGGGTCGATATAGCCGCCGTCGTGGATCGCCTGGAGCATGACGGTCTTTGTTTCGTGGTAGACCAGGGCGTTTTCCAGGTCGTTGGCGTGCTCGGCCTTCTCCAGCCACTGCTTGAAGTGGTCGTGATGGTTCGAGTTGACCATGACCACTTGATCGGCCAGGCCGCTGATCTCGTCCAGCACCTTGGCGGTGGCCTGCAATTCCTTGAGCACGCTGGAAGTCCCGCGCATCTGGCGCTCGAACTTCTCGAAGTATTTGCTGTGATGGCTGGCTGATCCGAAGTTGAGCACGTCATGCGCAACAATGGTCTTTGGCTTGAGCATGGCCGCCAGCTCGACTGTAGCCTTCAGCACGCGGCGCTCGGCAACCTCGGCATGGATGTCGCCCATGGTCAGCGCTTCAGCCCGTGGCGCAGGCTCGACGCCCTTGGTGGTGTACTTGGTCGCCAGGTCGATAAACGATCCGTCCTTGAGCGGGCAGATCTGCCGGGTGTGTGCATGGTCACCGCTGACCTCGACCACGCAGGCGCCGAGCGTATGGTGGAACTGACCCTTGGCCCCGGCATTGGTGTCGCTGTAGTTCTCGACGGTGCAGGCGCCCGTGGTCATGACCAGCTTGGCCGGGCTGCCCATCTTGGATGCGACGGACTTCAGCGCGATTTTGGTGTGACCAAGGATCGCCGAGTCAGTGCCGCTCACTGTCAGCCAGCCTTGCAACGGACTGATGGCGGTCGGCTGGATCTTGATGTCGGCCAGAACGACCAGACTCTTGGCAATCCGGGTGCGCTCATGCGTCAGGTACGGGACAAGGCGGTCATCCCACCATTCGTCCGTGCCGTCTTCGTTGCGGCTGGTCGGGTTGCGGTACCGCATCGGGATAACGATCAGTTGAGCGCCGCGCAGTGCACAGTAGAGCTGCAGCGTCTTCATGAACCCGGCGTGCGCCTTGGTGGCGTTTACCGCGGCGGTGACGACGAAGGTCTTGGAGTTGGTGGCGTCGATGGTCTTGGCAGATGCTTGGGCGACTGGGCGTGCCGGCGACGGCTCCAGGCCGGTCAGCTTGGCCTTGCGCGACCACACCGTGCGCTCGTTCATGCCGAAGTGCTCAGCGGTCTGCGCCACGGTCATGGTTGCCAGTGCTTCCTTCAGCTGCTCGTCGGTCGCCTTCGCCTTCATTGGTCGGCCGCCTTCGCGATGGTGTAGTGCTCTGGATTCTTGCCCGCGTGGATAGCCTTCAGGCGATCGACGTGAGGCGTGAGGCTATTGATCAGGTCTCGATAGCCGCCTGGGTGCATACGGTCATCATTCAGTTTGCCGGCCGCCTCGGCGTCAACGATGATCGCCAGACAGGCCAGGGCGTGCGCCAAGTGAGGCAGGCCGCTGTCCGGGTCTACGCTCTCCCCCTCGAACCATGCGTTCAAGTGACGGCTTGCCGCGTCGTAGTAGATCGATGCGCGAATGCCTACGGCCCGGAAGTTGGATCGCCCGTACTTCAGCATGCCGTCGAGCAAGCCGAGGCTGCCCAGGGCGGTAGCCGTTACAGGCCAAAGGTGAAGTGGGATTTTCCCGCTGCCAACAAGATCCTTCGGATTCGATGGTTTCAACTCGCTCATGCTGCCACCCGGGCTTCTGCTTCGATGATTTCCATACCCAAACGGGTAGCGATCAGCACTTCAAGTTGCGCGCCTTTCGACTGCTCCCAGCCCGGCAGCAGATAGACAGATCCGCACAGACCGATGCGAGTCAGGTCATAGGCCAGGTAGTCCGCCCATTCAGCGCCATCGACAAGGCCATGCTCGGCAGGATTCTCGACTCTCCAGCCAGAGCACCGCAGCATTTCGGCGGCCTGATTGAAGGCCGGAAAGTTGAAGTCCTCGATGCCGGTCATTGGCCCGGCTACGTAGATTCGGTTTGCTCGCTCATGGCGAAGAGAAACACCTGGCTTTACCTGACTCATTCGGTCCACTCCCTGTTTGTTTGCCTACGCGCGCTATCATATCCGATACAGTCCCTCTGTAGGGACCGTAATAATCAGAATGCCATCACTTATTTTCGGCGCGCTATTCGCCATTGCTTGAACTGCCAAAATGCGATCCCGGCTGGCCACAGCGCTGTCACACCGGTCATCGTCATCGGCAGACCGTAGATATCCCGAAGTCGCCAAACGTGCCCGCCAAAAATGAACTCAACGATCATTCCCGCCCAGGTGATCAGCCCGACGATGGCGTACGCGATCAAAAAAGCGCTCATGCCTTGTTCTCCCTCGCAAACCGCATCTGCCGCGCCCGACTGCACTTCGCATGACTGCCAGCGGCGCGAGACTTGCCGCACTCGGTACATTTGGTTTTGGTGACGTACCAGGGCGATGGCGCTGGCTGCTGGAACATGGATGGGCGGCGGTTCATGGCCGGCCCTTCCATTTCGATTTCGCCTTCTCCCACAGCTTCACAAGCGGATATAGGATCGGGAATGTCAGCGGGAACGACAGAACCAAAAGATGGGCAGCCATACCGACCGCGCTCTCGGCGGCGTCGTTTAGCTCGGTCCAGTAGTTGGTGAATGATCGCTTGTAGAGCTTCCAGAATTCTTTCATGGTCGTTTTATCCACTCCGCTCACGCGGTAGCTCTCTTCAGTTCACGGGCCAGCGCCCGGTAGTGGGCCTTGATGGCTTTCAGGTCATCGACGGTGTACTTGCGGACGGACTGATCAGCCTCCAGCGCGTCGACAGCCTCCAGGCCGATGCGCGCGATCAGGCCAATGCGGTAATCCACGGCATTGCCGGAAAGGAATCGGTTGTCCTGCTTGTTTTGGGCGTGGCAGTTGCGCTCATCGAAGCGCAAGTGAGGCGCCGATCCGACGCTGCGATAGTGCCCGGCATCCACCGCGTTACCGCTCCAGTCCAATGGCTTGCCGCTGGATATGCAGGCGTGCCCGGCCAGTTGGTCGCGCAGGCGGATGTAGGCATTGAAGGCGATCTGGGTCTCGCGCATGTGCTCGCCGCGGGACTTCAGTCGCTCCTTCTGCGCCTTGACCTCCTTTCGCCCTACTTCTGCCAGAGCCTTACGCGCCTTCACCTCGTTCACGTCCTTGATGGCCAGTCCGCACTTAGGGCTGCACACGGCCTGACCCAGGCGCTGCGGAGGGAAGCTGACGCCGCATGCCGGGTTCTTGCAGGTCTTAGGCTTGGGTTGTTTGGCAGGGAGACTCATCAGTAGCCGCCTCGCATGCGCCGCTCTTTGGCTGCCCGTTTCTTCGCGCCCTTTCCTCGGCCGCCACCCTGGAACGGGTTTTCATTCGGCTGCCCCGGCTCAAGAAGAGCGGGAAATTCCACAACCGAGACTCTTGCAAGAGACCCTATAGCAAGGCCAATCCTTCGCGCTATTCCGTGCGATCCACCACCAATAATCAAAACGTCCTTCATGCCGTCTCCCTGAACCCTTCAAATTCCGCCATTTCGGTCAATCGCTCTTCTGTGAGCGTCGGCCAGTCCTTCAGCACCAGGTAACCGCAGACCTTCGCCCAGAAGTCCTGAAACACTTCCTCGCCCATCGAGTCGTAGGACAGGCTCTGCGGGCGCTTGATGATCAGCGAACCGATGCCGGGCACTTCGAGCAGGTCTTCTTCGCAGTAGATGCCCGACTCGGTTTGCAGCGCCTTGATGGCCGCGTGCGACTGCTTGCCGCTGAATCGGTCGATGTTCTGCGCCAGGATCTTGCCCAGGCCGTGGACCAGCTTGTTGAACCGCTCGTTGCGCGGCTGCTTCAGGTCGGCTCTGACCTTGGCGTTCCACCGGTAACCCTTCTCGCCCAGGATCGACTTGTCGGCATCCGAGGCCGGCACGAACGCCGCCACCTCATTGCCCGTCGCCGGGTCGATCATCTTCCTGAGCATCAGGTAGACCGGCATTGGCTTTGGCTTTGGCGCCGCCTTCGGAGCGCTAGCCATGCCTGAACACCTCGTCAAACTTGCGCTTTTGGCGCTGAGCCTTCCCAATCAGATGGCCAAGTGGGAGCTGGATTGCCAGCCAGAGAGCGAGCCCGATCATGGCGTCACCTTCCCGGTACCGGCGCATTTGTTGCAGTTGGTCGATGGCGCCTCGTCGATGCCGGTCGATATGGTTCCCCAGCCTTCGCAGTCAGCGCAGACCTTCTGGGCTTGAGGCTTTTCCGTGCTGTCGGTCATCTGATTGCCGGACAGAAACGCAATAATCTGCTTGCGCTGGTCGTCGTCCTGATTCAGCCAGCGAGCCATGCGAATGCTTGCCGTGTGCAGCAAGCGCTCAGCCGTTTCGAGCCGGGCAATGGCTGCGTCGTAGTCGGCTGCCATGACGTACATAGACATCGACGGGTACAGGGCGCGCATGGTTGGGGTTGCCTCGACCAGGTAGCTGATGTGCCCGTAGCGCTTAACTTCACTCATCGCAGCCACCCTTCGCAGCCTGATCCCGGTCATAGTCCTGATCGCCGCGCTCAACGCATACGCCGGGGCAGTGGGGCTGATCGCATTCGATGCAGGTCTTTTGCTTGGCCGCTTCGATTGCCGCGATCCGGCGCTTTGCCTTGTTGCCGCTGCCGGGGGTGAAGTCGGGGATGTCATCCGCTGCGTATTGCTTCGGCGCATTCATCACCCCGGCCTCGACAGCCCGCTCGATAACGCTCGGCCCGCACTCAGGGCAGTCATGGGCGCTGTCTTCGGTTTCGATGTGGCCCCAGTCGCCGCAGGATTCGCACTTGCCCGGCTCTACGATGGAGGATAGGGCGGCGTCGATCTCGGCCATGAGAGTTGCCGGCAGGTCAAAGTCTGCTTCGCCTTCGTCGCAATGCTGCTCACGGACTGCCATCAGGCATCGGCGCAGCAGCGCATCCCGCTCGGCCAGTCTCTTCTCCAGATCCTTGCTCAAGTCGAAGAACGAGCGGCGCGATTGTTCGGTACTGGCCAGCTGGGCGCGCACCGAATTGAGGTTGATGGTCAGAATGTCGATTTGCTTGGATAGGTGTTCCTCGACATGCTCGCCAGCTGCAGCGAGCAGCGCAGACTCACCATCATCACGCGACTCACCGTCCGCACTGTGAGTACCATTATCACCATCCCACTCCAGCGCGCCGGGGATGGTCAGGTGGGCGGCGGGTTGTGCGTCCAGCGGGCCGAAGCTTGCGAAGCCACCAACGCCCAGGATGCAGTCGAGGGAGTCGCTGCCGGTGCCGGTGCATTGCGGCACTTCGGGCGACGCATTGGCCTGCCCATCTTTCCAGGCTGAGCCCAGCGACTGGATGGCGTAGCTGTCCAACTCGGCAGGGAATCGGCCTTTCAGGAAGGTCGCGAATGCTTGCTGATCGCTCGGCGTCCAGTTTTCCAGCAGGCTTTCAATCGATGGCGGCACCGGTGCGGCCTTGATCATCGAGCGGTATAGGGCAGCAGCAAGATCAGGGTGCATACATACTGCAAGCCGTTGTTCGCTGGTCGGCTCAACCGGTACAAACTTCCATTCTGTAGCGCTCATTTCACTACCCCGTATTTAACAAGACACTCCAGCGCGTACTGCGCCGGGTAGGACCACTTGATCTTGCCGCCGAGCCAGTCGCCGATCGTTCGGTGACCTACGCCCAATGCCGCGGCCGCTTCCTTCTGCGTCATCCCGGACGATGCGATCAGCTGCCTGATGTGCGCCGGGTCACTGCTTAACTTGCTTGGGTCCAGCTTCATGCGGCTTTCTCGCGTTCTTTCGTGATTTCAGTAATGAACCGACCCCAGGTGTCTCCCATGGCGGCAGCGATGCCGGGGTAGGTCTTGGATCGCTCAAGCCAGCGATCAGGGCGCGGCGGCAATCTGTTTTGGCCGGTGTCGGTCTGGTTGTCCCATCGCGGCAGGGTCTTTCCGTTCGGTTGCAGGCACCAGCGCGGCTGCACGTAGTCGGCGGGATCAATCACCAGCTTCGGCAGGCCTTTGGTTAGCCAGAACCCAGTCCCCTTGCTCGCGTCATCCCCGAAGTGATACGGGTGGACCACTTGGTCTGGCGGGCGGATCGCAGTGTTGATTGCCGACGTGCCCGGGTTCTCGATGGCAACCGGGAACGGCAGATCAAGCAACTTGCGGAAATTGTCCAGCTCTTCGGCTTGTGCGGCTCGGCGCTCGGCGCCATAGAGCTTTTCCGGATTTGGTTTTTGGTGGTAGCCAACGCCCGGGTACTTTTCAAAGTTGGCATCCATAAGCGCCCAGGCACCCGAGCAAGTCAGGTAGGTGCACATCGGGTGGAGAACTGCGAGATCCCACTGCTTGGCAGTCAGCGCAAACCAGATATCGCCTTGGATGTGGTTTCCACCTTCGCCACGGGCAGGCAGAAGGTCACAAGTCCAGACTTCATGGCCGTGCCTCTCGAACGCCTTACGGGTCAGCTCGCACGCCGAGTAGCCAATCAGAATCTTTCCCATTTCTCCAACCCCTGCTTCAGGTCCCTTTCTGGTCCCTCTGAAGAGACTATATGCGATGCTCGCGAATATGCAAAGCGATTTCCGCACAGTCGTGTAATCTGTGAGTCAAATACTCACAATGAGAACCGTACTCATGAAGAAGATCGGGCTATGGACGCAGAAGGGCGGGGCTGGCAAGTCAACCAGCGCGGTCACCCTGGCCGGGGCGCTGGCTCAGAAACACCGCGTTGCCCTGATCGATACCGATCCGCAAGGCAGCGTCGGCCGGTGGGTTGAGATTGCGCAGCTGCCGGCCACGCTCGAGATATTCACCGCCGAGCGCCTGTCAGACCTGAAGGGGCTGTCGGGGTTTGACTATGCGGTGATCGACACAAAGGGGGAATTGTCTGCGGACGCTCTGCCCTACCTGGACATGGCACTGCTGCCGTGCGCGCCGAGCATTTTCGATATCTGGGCAGCCGCTGACTCCATCGAGCTGATGAAGGCGCACCTGGCGCACCGGCCCGAGTTCATAGCTGCGCTGTACGTCAATCGCCTGGACCAGAACACCCTGCTTGGCCGGGACATTTCCGAGGCGCTGAACGGCTACGGCCTGCCCGTGCTCAGCGTGCCCCTGTGCGACCGGATCGGATACCCGACAGCCATCGCCCGAGGGAGAACCCCAACGAGAAGCGGCGACAGCGCGATACGCCTGGAGTCGCTGCGCTTCGCTGAAGCCGTCAAGAAACTATTGGAGGCCTGATCATGGCACTACTCACCACAGCACCAAGCAAGGTCGCCGACAGGGCGCCGAAGATCCTGGCCCAGGCCAGCAAGCCAGTCGCAGAAGAGAAGCGCCTGAACGTGCGCCTCGATGCCGAGAAACACGACCGGTTCCGCCGGGCCTGCATGCGCAACGAGTCGGACATGACGACTGTGATTGATGATTTCATTGACGAGTACATTGCCAAAAACTCACGGTAATGACAGGGCGCACGGTGAGTATGTGACTCACTGTGCGCCTGGCGCTCACTGAATTACTGTTCGGCCTTGCTCATGGCGGCGTCAATATCCGACGCCTGATGTCGCAGGAGGCACGCAATATCGAGAAGTTCTGACGATTTCGAATCGTCCAAATCACTACCCTGGACGGCCCTCAATGCTGAATCGCACCAATGACGTGCCAAGCTAAACCCTTTGCGCAACACCTCGTTCTAAGCCTTGAGCTTGTCAATCTCGGCGGTCACGGCCTTGCGGGAATGTCGCCATGAGACCTCGGCAAACGCCTTTATGATCTGATAATTCGGATGGTCCGGCTTTTCGCAGTTGGCATGAGTATTCGGATATTCAGCGGCAAACCACGCCTCGAACTCATCACTTCCTTTTTCCGCTCCCATCACTTGCCCTCCTTGCTCATGGCGGCGTCGATTCCGGCATCTACGCCAAGACCGCCTTCGCTATAGATCACGCCAGCAATTCGATACGCCGATCCTGGGATACGACTGCGCAGCCACTGATAGCGCTCGTCGCCCTTGCGCAGCTTCTCAATGGCCGGAACCACTTCGCCGCTAACGCTGGCCGTAAAATCAAGGCCGAGTGCGTCTTTCACGGCGCGCAGCTCAGGAGCGAGTCGGCTGTCGGAGCTGGCCAGGAATTCGTTGTGCTCGGTCAGCAGCCGATGTTCATGCTTGAGTCGCTCGACTTCGGCCTTGAGCTGGTCGCGCTCAACCTCGACAGTCTGCGCTCGCAGCAGGTGGCAGTGAGAATGCAGGCTCAGCCGATCATTCTCGGCAATCAGAGCCAGCACAGCAGCCGGATTGGCGGCTGCGATGAACTTGGTGTTCTCCGGCTGGGCGCAATCAGCGATTGAGCGCCATGATTCAACGTAGGTCGTTCCGTCTTCGGTTCGCGCCGGGCAAACATAAGAGCCGTCGTAACCCCAAGGCCCCTTAGTTGCCTTTTCGGCCAGTTCCTTCAATTTCAAATAATCATTCATCCCTTCCACCCCTATGTCCCGCTGATCCTGCCTGACATCGCGCCAGGCAGGTTCTATTCAGTTTTGCGAGCAACCTTCGCGCCTGGCTATCCACACGGGATTAGGCGCGCTTGTGCTCGACATGGTTGGCGCGCTTTTGGCTGCCATCAGGGAAAACGATGCGTCGGTCTGCACCCTTGGTCACCCGGACCACCTCGATGCTTGCAGTGACGACCTTGAACCCGTCTGCGACGAGCTGGTTGACGGTGGCGCGCTGGAGAGGGGTCATAGATTCCTCCGGTCGTGAAAGTTTCCGCCGCGCCGCTTGTATGGCGTGCTGAATTGCGAGTCGAAGGCCCTGGCAACATCGCGAAGGCTCACGTCGGGATTGTTGGCGTAGCCATTCCATAGAACCTCGTCGCCAGCCTTGCCGGAGAGCACGACGGTAATTGCCGACGGCTCGCTCTCGATGTCATCCCTTTGCAGATAGTCCGCCATCTTGCGCAGGTAGTCGGCCAGTTCGTTGCGCTTCGCCTGCCCAGCAGCAACGCGGGCATTGTGCAGACGACGCGACAGAGGGAAATTGTGGATTTCTGCGCTCATCAGAAAGCCTCCTTGTCGGGTTGCGGATCGCGCTTGATTTTCATCCTTGCCAGCAGCTGGGCGCGCGCGTCCGATCCGGTCGATGGAATGCCCTGAGCCTCTCGAACTCTGGCATGTCGCTGTTCGGCGTAGTCGTTGGCCAGCTCAGTCTCTGACTTCTGGCTGTCGTGACCGATCCCGGCCAGGATCTCCCCGTTCAGCGGCTGGCCAGATTGGGCGCGGCGCAATATCACCTCGTAGTTGCGATCAAAGCGCTCGCGCAGACCCTTGTTGTCCTGCTTGGAGCCGCGAAGGTCGAACAGTCCGGTGGCATTGGCAGCCAGTCGCACAGCCTCATGGCTGTAGGTACCCATTAGCGCCTCAAGCCATGCATCCGCCACGGCGGGCATGCCGAAGCTCGCCGGCCCAGGCGTACACCAGCCAATGAACTGGCCGATGCTCGGGGCGAATGGTGACCCGCTGCGACGGCATTCCTCGACCCCGTAGCGCACCTGGTCCAGGTCGTTGATACCGGCATCCATGAACCCTTTGGTCCAGCTGCGCTTTGCAGACGACAGCGCCTTGTCATCGGGCCAGGCCTGTTTCCATGCCGGGAAGATCGCCTGCAATTGGCGGAAAATCTTCTCGACGATCTCCCCAGTCTGGTCGTCCACCACACCCAGCGGCTGGGTAGCCACGGGCAACGGCTGGCTGACGCGAAGCTGGCGCGCGGCAGTTGGGATTAGCTGAGTGACGTTTTTCATAGGTCGTCACTCGTATCGGTTCGCCAGGATTCGTCGAAGAAGTCAGGGCCGGACGACTTCGGTTTTGCGGTCGGTTGATCAGTGGCAGGCGTTACCTCGTCCTCCCAGCGCTTACCGTTCAGCCATGTAGCCGGATGGGGAATGAACTGGCCACCATCCTTTTTCCAGTCGGCGGACAGTCGATGCGCCATTACGGCGGTGACAATGATCTCAGCAAGAGGCTGATCAGGCTTGATCTTCGCCCAAGCTTTTTCCGCATCACCTTTGGCCTTCTTGTTCGGGTACACAGACCAGAAGCGAGCGAAATCAGAATTCACATCCGCCTTGCCGGGAGCCTTCGCGACCGTTGGTTTCTTCTCAGATAATTCAGTAGAAGAATCCTTTATTAAGTAGTGGTCGGTTTCCCGTATAGACGGCGCGCCGTCGCTACGGTCCACCGAATGTTCGGAAACCTGTAGGTTCGGCTCGTAGTGGACGATGATTCGTTTGCCGAGCATCTTGCCGGTGCCTTCCTCGCGAATGACCTCATGGCTCATGAGGCCCAGCTCCTTCAGGCAAGCCATAGCCTTCCAGTACCTGTCGCGACCGATAGAGAACCGTTCCTGCAGGTAGGATGCGATTACCTTCCAGTCGCTTGAGCGGGTCTGCAGGTAGATCCAGATAGCCAGGGCATCCGGATTGATGATCATTGCCACCACGTCATTGCTGACGGAGCTGTATGGCGCCTTTTTGGCGTATAGCTCGGTCGGGGTAGCCTTCTGGACGTTCACTGGCTTTGTCATTGCGCATCACCGACAACGCGAGCGCCCTTGCTGGTGTTGCAAGGCCTGCAAAGCGTCTGAAGGTTCTCGAACGTCGTCTCGCCGCCCCTGGACTCCGGATAAATGTGGTCGGCGCACAATTCCTTGTGGGTTCCGCAGTAGACGCAGCGATATAGGTCGCGCTCAAACACAGCGGTCCGGAGTGATCCGTCGATTTTCTTCTTGCGGTAGCCTCGGGCGCGCTGGATCTGATCAGCCGTACCGATCAGGCGATCCTTAAGCATCTGAATAAGAACGCCTGCCTCGCCGTCTCCCTGGCTCGACACGTAGCTCAGAAGGCTATAGTTTTCGTCCAGGTAGTCGCTGAAGCTCTGGAAGGCCTCACGCTCTTTACGCTTCCAAGCTTCCAGGTAGTCCGGGTAATTGTCGAAATACGAGCCATCAACCGGGCCTATTCTCGGCGCAGCCCTGACGAATTCAGGACGATCTGACGCAATGCCAGTAGTGACATTTTCCATAACCTTGCTCATACTTCCACTTCCTTCGTAGTAAAGTTACATCCGCCCCGGCCTGATCCGCCGGGGCATTTTTTTGTGCGCTCCGGTCCCTCTGGAGAGACTAGGCTGCACGGTATACCGCCTTGAAACGAAAATCTAGGCTCTACTGATGGACAGCCTTAGCGAGCTCGAATGCTTTCTTGAAACGGCGCACGGACTTGTAGACCGATTGGAAGGTCACACCCACCACCTCGGCAGCCTCTTTTGCCTTCACGCCTTCCACCAGGACGAGCCTTGCGCCTTGTGCGCCTGGCCCGCCATCTGAATCAATGAGCTCTGACAGTTTGTCGAATTGGTCGCTATTCATAGTTCACCCCTCTGGTACGAATCACAGTAACCTTGACGGCGCGAATGTTCAACCTGAAAAGGTTATTTATTTTCGACCAGCTCAGCCGGCACGCTCACGACCTCGCCCAGGTTCTCGGCGACGATGGCCCGGCAGGCAGCGATCAGGGCTGTCGGGGATTCCGGATAGGTCGCTTCGATATTGCCGTGGCACCATTCCTTAACGACTGACCACTGGCTAAACCCCTCATCCGGGGCGAGCAGGGATAGGTTGTATCGATCGATCAATGGGCCGCCAAACCGCCAGTCAGTGGATGGCGAGTACCTAACAATGGTTGCCAGGCAGCCACCGCGAACGAAGAAGACACGAAGATCATCGCCGAGCTCAGGGTCTCCGATATGCACAAACACGCTCTCAACCTTCGCGACCGCCCAGTCAAGCGCCGGTCCAGACAGGTCGCCGCATTGCACCTCAACGGTCCCGCTTAGTATTCCATCCGTCATTTCATCACCCCTGATTGAAATTGCTCTATATGATCCGCGCTACGTTATTCTGACGCCCGAAACGTGGCGCGGCTGAATGCAGTCTGTTAAGTTAACAACTACTGTATGGAATAGCAGTATCAGGTGACGTGGAAGAGACCGCTGAAGAAGTGGTGCTAGGTGACGTGGAAGGGACCGTTATTTTGAGAAGTCCGACGCGACTCTCTAACCGTCTTCCTGTGTTCCGGTAGGCCGGGCGGCCTTTCCGATGGGATGCAGCCTTGAAATTAACGTGAATCACGTTTTTGCCTGCGCTGGACGCCGGATCAGTCCGTTCCTGATCCGGGTAGCTATCGATGTCATCAAAGGCTTGTACTGCCTTGGCGGTCATGAGTTCTGCAAGCTGCATTCCGGTCATGTTTTTTGAAGCCGCCATTGCTTCCCACCGGGCCAGGTTCTCAATTCCGATTACGCTCTCGTAATATTCCTTAGTCACCGCCCGAACTCCTTTCCCAGTGGGTGCGTAAATGCATCAGATTCGGCGATTACGCCTTGGTTAACTACAAAATACCCATCCCTGCCCACATCAAACCCCCTGTGATTAATGATTGATTATGCGTGCTTCTTTTGCATGAAGTCAGGCAACTCGCCGTGCTCTTCCCAGTACGCCAGGGTGTCCTCGGCTAAAGCCCGAAGGAACACAGAGTGCAGCAGCTCGTTGTCATGCGCCATCTTGACAAACCTTTTGTGCTTCTCATATCCAAGACGCATCTTTGTTTGCTTTTCGTGCATCAGCTCTTCTGGTACGTGTGGCATATAAACCCCTTTCGTTCACTATTATCAGTCTGGTGCTGCTTTCTTCTTTGCTTTCGGGAAGTCGCTGAGCTCGATCCCTTTTGCCTTTCCGTCCGGTAGCACAGTGATGAGAATGTCTCGCCCGGCCTCTACCGCCTTCGTGATTCCCTGGTGACTAACACCAAGCATTTTTCCCACCTTGGCCGGGCCAAGATCTGCAACCAACTGCTTTAGCGGAACACCTTGCATAAACGACTCCCTCGCCGGTTGATACCTAATGGTAACTAACAGTTGCGGAGCCTTCAACGGTGTTACGCAAATTTTAGTCCCTTCGAGGGGTCTTGCAACTTAAAAATTATTTCATCGAAAGGACTTTACAGGCTCGCAACCTTGAGTTACCTTTTAACCCATCGAAGCGGTCCCTTCCGAGAGACCAGACGACTCGCTCTTTATACAATCTGCGCAACAACCAATAGACCGCGCCGCCTCTGTCGGCGACCGGCGATCAGACAGGCCCGAAAGCCTGCCCACGAAAGGGAAAACCCTTTGCGGCTGATCGATGGCGAAAGCCTTAACCGTGCGAATGACCCGGCAAGCGATGCGCCCCGCCACACTCAGGCGGCAATGGAGTGAGCAGTTTGAATATTCAATAGGTGGCCACTGCCTGCCCAGTGAGCGAGCAATAGGAGATTCCATCATGGACTGACAATGGTGAGTCATCTGCGTGGCGTAGCAAGCCTGAAGGCTGCGCCCAACACCTGACAGGCAGCGGAAATCGGCCATCGATCTCACCGCGGATCGGCAGGAACACCGGTAGGCCAACCGAACGAGAGCGTACAACTTGACGCAACAATCCAGGCCGGTCGCCAGTAGCGCGGCCTGGACCCTTTCGCCAGTGCCGATTCGATGAGTCGGCAGTGGGAAAACTACCAACCAAAAACAGCAGGGGTGCAAACATGAAAGACAAAACGGGTGTAGCCCTCTTGGGCGACGAATTTGAAATTGACGCGCTGAGCCTTCGCGGCCTGTTCGTAACCAAGGCGATGGGCGACTCGGCTGTATATCCTGGCTCCAGGACGTACCGACAGTCTCAGCAACGCATGCCAGGCAATAGCTCGGCTCGCACCTTCCACCATCACAGCCGCCTTTAAAGCAGAAAATTAGCGGTCTCTTCCACGTCACCGAGGGAAACTGAAATGTTCAACTCCACAGCGAGAGCGGTTTTCGATGAACGATTGAAAAAGATCCACGCAATGCCCGCCGGCGACCTGGTTGGCAGCGAGTCTGACCTGAATTACCTGCAGGGGTTTATCTCCTACGCACTCTGGCGCGGCGACATTGATTACGACGAGTCGACCCAGATGAACAGCAGCCTCACGGCGGCCCGAAGCGCTCGCGTCTCCCGCCTTTGCAGCGCCACCGAGAGGATGCACGCATGACTACTTCACCGGTTAAATCACTGATCGACGATCAGCTCGAAGAGATCGAGCGCAGCCTTGGACTTATCGAAGTCAGCACGCAGATCTACGGACTGCTGGGCATGTCCCGCGACTTCCGGGTTTGCGACCTCCCGAAGAAAATGTATGCCACGCAGAAAGGCAACAGGATTGCCGTGAGAGCTCGGCCATGACGCAGACGACTGATGACAAGTTGCGCGAGCTGGCCAAGGCATATTCCCGGCATCGCGAGGCATGGCGAAAGAACGCTCAGGCCATCCGCGAACAGCATGCCGCCGCCGAAACATTCGTCGACCTGAAGCCATTTCGCAACCGGTACATGAGCGGCGAAACGCACGAAAACGAATGCTGCATCGTGTGGCATGGCTGGCACCACGCCGTCAGTGAGGTGCAGACCTACGACGACACCTGGACCGAGGAAGACGACGGCAGCTTTCGGGCCATGGCTCGACTGCTCGATGAGCGCAAAGAGATCAACGCCCAAGGCAACCGCATCCGCAACCGCCTGCGCATCATCGGCGACCAGCTGCTGAGGGCTGAGCCATGAGCACCAGCTACGCAGACAGCGCCCAGGCCCGGGAGTGGGACCGGCGATACGACGATTACGGCCGACCCAAGGCAGCACCGACCGATCTGTTCCACGACTACGACGCGGCCAACCCGGAGCACTCGCAGCGCCTGGACGACAGAAGGCGACGGCAGGCCGAGGAAGACAAGGCAAGCGCCAAGCGTGTTTCGGCCGCAGTCGAGAAGATCGGCGACTTCTTTGGCTTGAATGGAAATGCATCTAACAGTCCCTTGCACGGGACTTTCGACGTACAAGGGGTGAACATGAACGCAACGACTGAGCTGGCCACCGTGCCGCCAAAGGAAACCGCGCTGGCTGTCTATAGCGCACCGAACGGCCTGGAGCCTTGGCTGCAAAAGATCCGCGACGAGGTTCTGGCTTTCGTTCCAGACACCAGCACCGCAAAGGGTCGCGCCGCCATCGCCTCGATTGCCCACAACGTCGCGAAGTCGAGAGTGGCCCTGGATGACGCCGGCAAAAAGCTGGTGGCCGAACTTAAGGAAGTCCCGAAGCTGATCGACGCCGAGCGCAAGCGGATGCGCGAAACCCTTGAGGCGCTTCAGGAGCAGGTCCGCCGACCGCTGAACGAATGGCAGGCCGCAGAGGATGCCCGAATTGATGCGCACAAGGCCGTGATCGAGCACATCGAAAACACCGACACCGCCGGCATGAGCGCCGCACTGATCGGCGCCAAGATCCAAGACCTGGACAGCCTTGTGATCAACCAGGAGCTGGAAGAGTTCGAGGCTGACGCGCACCGGGCAAAGGCTGCCGCTCTGGTGACCCTGCGCAAGGCCCTGGTCGACCAGGAACAGTACGAGGCGGATCAGGCAGAACTGGCCCAGCGCCGCGCTGACGACGAAGCGCGCGCCCAGCGTGAGCATGACGAGCGAATCAGAAGGGAAGCGGCCGAGCAGGCGCAGCGTGACGCCGACGAGGCAGCCCAGCGCGAGCGGGATCAGGCCGAGCAGCGCGAGCGGCAGCTGAAGCAGCAGGCAGAGGACGCCGAGCGAAAGGCCGATCAGGCGAAACGCGAAAAGGAAGAAGCCGACCAGCGCGCCGAGCGTGAGCGCAAAGAGGCTGCGACCCGGCAAGAGAAGGCCGTCGAGCAGGCACGCCTTGATGAGCAGAAGCGTGCAGACGATGCCGCCGCCGAGATTGTCCGTCAGCAGGAAGCCCGTGCAGCCGATACGGCGCACCGCGCCAAGATCAACCGGTCTGCACTGGAAGCCTTCACCGCCAACGGGTTGACCGAAGCCTGCGCCAAGCAAGCCATCACGCTGATTGTGCAGGGAAAGATCCCGGCCATCGCCCTGACCTACTGAGGCGCCAATGAACACACCACGACTGACCGCCCAGCTCGACTGGATGAAGGTAGGCGCGTTCGACCCTGAGCAGTTCCAGGGTGATGACCGCAAAGAGTACGAAGACGAGGCGCTGAAAATCGAGCGCCAGTGGGACAACCAGCCAATCTGAGGTGCCGACATGGCAACTGTAACCCTGATCCTCGGCAAGTCCGGCAGCGGCAAGAGCGCGTCAATGCGCAACTTCAAGCCCGCCGACGTGGCGCTGATCCAAGTCATCAAAAAGCCCCTTCCGTTCCGCGATTCAAAGACATGGAAGCCCTACGTCACGGACGACTGGAACAAGGTCATCGGCGCCACCCGGCAGACGAAGCGGAAGGTGATCGTGATCGATGACTTCCAATACATCCTGGCCAACGAGTTCATGCGCCGGAGCGAGGAAAAGGGCTTCGACAAGTTCACCGAAATCGGCCGGCACACCTGGAACATTTTCGAGGCGCTGCTTCATCTGCCCGACGACGTTCGCGTCTACATCCTCAGTCACACCGAGGAAACAGACGCCGGCCAGATCAAGATGAAGACCATCGGAAAGATGCTGGACGAAAAGATCACGCTGGAAGGCATGGTCACCATCGTTCTCCGGTCGGTCGTCCAGGACGGCCAGCACTTCTTCAGCACCCGCAACAACGGATCGGACACGACCAAGGCCCCAATGGGCATGTTCGAAGACTCCATGGTCGAGAACGACCTGGCGGCGGTTGACGCTGCGATCTGCGCTTACTACGAAATCAAACCTACCGAAATCACCCAGGCCGCATAGGAGCCTTCCACATGTTCAATCTTGACGCTAACGCCGCACGTTCCGCCGACAACAAGTCCGCCTTCATCGACGAGGCCGGCAAGTATATCGGCGACTTCACCCGGGCCGAATGGATGGAAAAGAAGGAGACCGGCTCTACCGGGATCGGCTTCACCTACAAGACCCGAGACGGGGCGGAAGGTAACTTCTACCTGAACCTGAGCTACCAGCACGGCAAGCAGAACGACGGCGGCCACGCGATGATTAACGCAATCATGGCCTGCCTGAAGCTGCGCACAGTCGGAGCGCCGCAGCCGATCAAGTTTGAAAAGTGGAACAGCGACACCAAGCAGCGCGAAGAAGTGACCGCGCCGGGCTTCCCGGAACTGATGGGCAAGCCGATCGGCCTGCTGCTCCAGATGGAAATCGAGAAGACCAGCACCACCGGAATGGAACGCCCGATCATTTACGCGCCATTCAGCGCCGAGTCGGAAAAGACCGCCTCCGAGATCCTTGATCCTAAGTGCATGGCCCCGGTGAAGCTGGCCAAGATGGTTCAGCAGCTCATGAAAAAACCGGTTCGCGACAACCGACCGAAGCACCTGCAGAGCCAGTCGAGCAACGACAGCTACGACCAGGGCGAACCGCACTACGAATTCGACGACATCCCGTTTGATTGATCGTCACGCCGCATAAGCAATAACCCGCCGGGCCATCGCCTGGCGGACTCAAAACCAAGTGAAATCAGGGGTAACCAATGAACGCAATTATTTTCGATTCCGAGACTACAGGCCTGAAAGACCCGCAGATGGTCGAAGGCGCCTATCTCAAACTCGCCGACATCCAAACTCTGGGCGTCGTCGAAGAATTCCTGCAGCGCTACAAGCCGTCGAAGCCGATCGAGCTGGGCGCGCTGGCCACCAGCCACATCTACGACGAAGAGCTGGTCGACTGCCCGCCGCACACCGAATTTGCGCTGCCCGAAGGCACCACCTACATCATCGGCCACAACGTCGACTACGACTGGGGCGTGATCGGTCAGCCGGATGTGAAGCGGATCTGCACCCAGGCGCTGAGCCGTGCGCTCTGGCCTGACGCTGACTCGCACAGTCAGTCGGCGATGATCTACCTGCACTACAGGGAGCATGCGCGCGGGCTCTTGCAGAACGCTCACGCCGCGCTCGACGACGTACTCAACTGCCGCCGGCTCCTGGTCAAGATCCTGGAAGAGATCGCCTTGCGCAACGGCGCAGCGGTTTTCAGCTTCGAAGACCTCTGGATGATTTCCGAAGAGGCGCGCATCCCGACCGTGATCCGCTTCGGCAAGCACGCCGGATCGAAGATCGCCGACATCCCGGCCGACTATAAGCGCTGGCTGCTCGGCCAGGCCGACGTTGATCCGTACCTGCGCAAGGCGCTGGCCAAATAACCGACCAAGTAACCGACCAAAAGGGCGCCCATGAGAGCGCCCTTTCTTTTGGGTGCCAAATGAACCAATACAACGACCTCCGAATGATGGACCGATCGACCCTGGCCTCTGCGCAAGACGCATTCCTGCGCTCTGGCGGCAAGATCGACGTGCTGCAAACCTTCGAATTCAAACCGCTACCCCCGCGCATCGAGCCTCGGCTGACGCAGGAAGAGATCGAGCTACGACAGATGGCCGATCAAATCCGAACGCTGAGCGAAACGATGACCAAGACGGAAATGGCCAAGCACATGGGCATTTCTCAGGACCGGATAACGAAGGTCTGCAAGCTTTCAGGAATTCAGCTGCGTAATGGATCGGGGCGTAACCCGGGCAGCAGATCGGAAAACCCGATCGAGGACAAGGTTCTGGTCGATCGGATCAAGGCCCTGGCACAGATTGGCCTGGGCAAGCTCAAGGTGCGGAATCAGATCGGCATCGGCTGGCACAAGATGGATCGACTGGTTCACACCTATCGCATCGCCTTCCCTGGGCCTTCTTCGTGCGAATGATCCGATCCTTGTCGCGCCAGCGTGCGCGCCTCACCCAGCACCAACTGCCAGCGAGCGGGCTATCGAATGAAAAAGCGCAAGCCGAACAACATGCGGACCAGGGTCGAGCGTTCCTGCCGGGCGCTGCTCAGGACCAATCACACTTGCATCGTGAACATCGATCCGAGCGGCAAGCAGTCGCTGTTCAACGTGGCCAACTCCCGGCGAATTGTCAGCCATCAAATCGGTAGCGCCATCTTTGAAATAGCGCACCGCTGGACGATCTACATCAGCTGCATGTGTATCGATCAGGCCGGGGCTGAATACTGCAAGTCCGTCGAGGTTTCGCCCGTAGGCGTGCATCTGGCGGCGAACATTTCGGACGTGATCGAGCACTTCTATGTAGAGCTGCGCGATTCCTGCAACGCCCTGCACCTTTCCGCGAGCGGCTGGATTGCGATTCCCTACGAAACATCACTGGAAGAAAAGCAGGCGGCTCAGCTGTTCGAGGCCGCCGGGGCATGGAACCAAAGGAAGGCGGCATAACATGGCGAAGAGCACGAAGGAGCGGTCAGCGAAGGCCGCGAAGAAGCGCGAGCAGTACGACGAAAAGGAACTGAGGCACAAGGTCCGCCCCGGCATTCATCAGGCAATGGACCGCATCCGGGAGCGATCAGGCACCGAAGAGATCAGCGAAGTCCTGCAGCTGGCCATCCTCAAGATGGACGCTATGACTGACGCTGAATTGATCGAGTTTCTGAAGCCTCCGCGCCACGAAATCACGATAAGCAAAACGTTGCGCGACAAGTTCGACAACGAGTCGCGACGTGAGGCTGGTCATCACGGTGATGACAGTGAGTACGAAGTCGTTGAACCGGCCCGCCTGCCGCACGGCCCGGACGAATGCGCCAAAGCCCAACTCGACATCCTCAGCCAGGAGTAACCCGCATGGAAACGATCTACACCCACCGCCCGACCGGGCGCACCTACTCGCTGGCTCGCACTTCTGCCGAGTTCGCGATCCTGCATCACCTGACGGGCGGGGCGAAGTTTGTTCGCCGCGGTGACCTGGCCGATGTGAACACCTGGAGCGTGAAGGCATGAGCAGAATGACAGCAGACCAGGCCCGCGACATTGCCCGGGCAAAAGACCCAGCCTTTGCGGTGGATACCATCTTGGACGGTATCGCCAAAGCCGCCGAGGCCGGAAACTACAAGTACACCACGCGCGACTACGGGTTTGGCACAAGCACCTATTGCAACGAGGACCAGTACCCTGAGCTGTGCAAGGCGATCCTCAAGGAGCTGCGAGCCCTTGGTTACCGATGCGCCTGTAAGGCTCAGGAGCGCCAGCTCGTTGATCTCTGGCTTGAAATCTACTGGGATGAGGCGAAGCCATGACCGAACAACTGACCGTACACGAATGGGAGGCCGTGCTGAGAGGCACGCCAGCCGCCGACATGCGCCCAGGCGAGACAATCGCCCGGTACATCCATCGCAAGGTTGAGGCGCTGATCAAGGAGCGGGATCAGCTGCAGGAAGACAAGAATGGCCTGCTCGAAGACTGCGCGGGGCTCCTATGACCTGCATCCGAATCGAACACGGCTTTATCTGCCTGTCGCCATTCTTCAGGCTGCCGCTAGCTGATGGGACTCGCGTTTTCATGAGCTGGCACAACTACCTCGGACCGATCTTTTTCCGAGATCGCAATGAGCGCCGCGAGATTGAAGACTGGTATGAAAACCCGCGCATCATCGAAGCGCTGGACTGGTTCTGCAAGCGCGGCCACCGAGCCTAACCCCTACCACACACAAGAGCCTGCCGGCGTACGGCGGGCGAGGACTTGCCATGTTTAAATTCTTGAAGCGCCTCTTCCGCCGCAAGGCAAAGCCGCAACTTCGCACGCCTGCCCAGCGGGCAAGCACGGGATACGGGGCGAGCTTAAGCCCAGCATCTGGTCAGCATGACCCAATGAACGACCTGACCAATCCTCTAAACCCGCTCAGTCCATTTAGCCCGATAAATCAGGACAGCAGCTACGAGCAGACGCGATCGCACAGCAGCTGCTCAAGCCGAAGTCATGACAGCTACGACAGTGGCAGCAGTTGGTCGTCGAGCGACAGTTGCAGCTCGTCCAGCTCAAGCGATAGCAGTTCGAGTTCAAGCTACGACTAGCCGTCGACGCCTGGTGCCGCCCAGCGCGGCACAGGTCTAAACTGTCGGCCAACTAAACGAATTCGTCAGGGGTGGCGTATGGCTGCGAAGCGCGGGGTGCGTGCGGCATCGAAAAGCAGTATCGAAATCTCGTTCATGGTCGACGGCAAGCAGTGCCGGGAGCGCCTGCCGCTGGAGCCTACGCCGGCCAACCTGAAGCGGGCGCAGCAGCAGAAGGCCTCGATTGATCTGGCGATTCACCGGGGCGAGTTTGAATATGCCGAGGCGTTCCCCAGGTCGAAGCGGGCGGCGTCGGCTGTCGGCCAGTCCGGACAGGTGCCGCTGGGCCAGTACCTGGACGAATGGCTTGAGCGCAAGGCCGGCATTCTGAAGGCGTCGACGCTGGATGGGTACCGCAAGATCGTTGCGGGGGTGCTGGTCCCGGCGCTGGGCAACCTGGCGCTGGCATCGGTCACGCGCAAAGAGGTCAAGGCGGCCATGGCCAAGATGTCGGCGACCAACAAGCGGCTGGCCAACGTGCAAAGCTGCCTGCGCTCGGCCCTGAGCGATGCCGTAGACGACGAGCTGATCGAATCGAACCCACTGGCAGGCTGGACGTATTCAGTGAAAGGCAAGCCGCGCACCGAGGACGAGATCGATCCATTCAGCCCGGACGAGCAGCGGGCCATTCTGGCGGCAGCGACCGGGCAGTATCGGAACCTGTTGCAGTTCGCCTTCTGGACCGGCCTGCGAACGTCGGAGCTGGTCGCGCTGGAGTGGGGCGACATTGACTGGCATCGAGGGGAAGTGAGGGTGTCGCGAGGGCTGACGGCGGCAGCCAGCGAGGCAGAGACGCCTAAGACAGCGGCCGGGGTTCGTAGCGTGCGCCTGCTGCCCATGTCGTTCGAGGCGCTGAAGGCCCAGCGCGAGCACACATATATAGAAGGGAAAGCCGTTTTCCACGACCCGAGGCACGGCCGGGCATTCAACGGTGACCAGGAGCTGCGCAAATCATTGTGGACGCCGACCATTCGACGGGCAGGCGTGCGCTACCGGAACCCGTACCAGACCAGGCACACCTACGCATCCATGATGCTGAGCGCGGGCGAGCATCCGATGTGGGTGGCCAAGCAGATGGGTCACGCATCCTGGCTCATGATTGCGCGGGTATACGGGCGCTGGATTCCAACCGATGGCGACTCGTCGGGGGATAAGGCGGCGGCGATGTTTGGGAAGTCTGAGCAGGCCGAATCCAGAAACCACGGATAAATCGAATTCTCTTCTTGCGTTGGTGCACCAACTATCCTATAGTTCATTCCATGGGAGGCGCAGTGCCGACCGAAACGAACAACGGAGCACAACCAGATGAGCAAATTCACCAACGATTCCAGCGTTCTCTCCCTGCAGCACAAGCTGGCCGAAGCGCGCTCCAATACCCGCGAAGCCGAAAAAACCGGCTGCTCCGATGACCTGATTTGCGAGCTGATGGACGCTGAAGACGCCATCAAATCGCAGCTGCTGAAAATGGGCTGCCACCCACGCGACTGCTAAGCACAGATCAACACATCAAGCCCCTTAACTGGGGCTTCGCCAGTACCGAATGATGCTGGACGACCAGAAATGAAGAGTCATAAACCACCAAAGACATCGACCAGTCGCGTCGAGGTGCACGAAAAGAATCTGCTGGCCCGGGGCGGCCGGAGGCTGAGCGGGATCAAGTTGCAGCCGGATGCCGCCGAGTCTCTGGCGAACCTTGAGGCCAAAGGCGAAAGCGCTACATCCGCAATCAACCGCCTGCTGGTGCAGGAATCGAATAGCGTGAAGGCCGGGCAGTCCGGCGACAAATAAACGAAGGGGTGAGTGATGAGCAAGGAAGAAATGCGCGAAGGCTTCGAGGCATGGCACTGCGAGCGGTACAAGACCAAGCACACGACCGGCGCGCCGACCCGTGACATGCACAACGGCGTGCGCGCTGAAGACTACGGCTCGAAAAAGCAGCAGGCGCTGTGGGAATGCTGGCAGGAAACCGGCGGCGACGTGGCCAAGGTCGAGGCGCTGAAGGATGCGATTGAGCGGATCGAACTCGGAAAACAGGCCGTTGCATTCCTGATGCTCGGCGACATTTTCCACGGTGTCGACGGGCCAGAGGTCGATGACTGGGATATCCAGTACGACCACAAGGTCTGCGAAGTCCTGGCGCAGTCGAACCCTGGCGCTCAGATTCCGCTCTTCACCCGATCCGATGCCGGAGAGGTTGATCGGCTGAGCACAGTAGTCGAGCAACAGAAGAACCTTATCGCCGCGCTGCGTGCTGAGCTTCGTGATTCGTACGGAATTGATGCCGCCGTGCAAGAGGAGCATCTGGATTTAGAGGCCGCCGCCAAGAAGCTGGCCGCGTGCATGGATTATCCGTGGGAGCACATGCCTGAGCAAGGCCGCGCCTCGATGCGTGAGCACGCGCAGGCCATTGTGAGCGCCGCGCTGTCCGCCAGCGCAGAGGTGCAATCATGAGCAATGCCGATCAGAAGTCCAACTTCATCATGACCTACTCATGGTCTGACGCTGGCATGATCCAGGACGTGGGTTGCGGCAATTATGTCGAACTTTCAGCGCTTCAGTGTGCGCACGATGATGCTGCGCGGCTTGAGAGTGAGCGCGCCGAGCAGTGGCGTTTAAGGCGCGATGCCGAGGCCGACCGCGACACGAAGGCCGCTGTCATTGCTGAGCTGCGCGACCAGTTGGGCGAATGCAAGGGCGAGTATGACCGGGCCGTCAACAAGGTGGATGCCTTGCGGGAGCAGCTGGCCGAGAGGGATACGCTGTTGCGGTTGCTTCACGCCGCAGCAAAAGAATACGCAGATCAGGCGCCTTGCGAGACAAGCAAAGCTGCCGATGCAGTGCGAAGGCTACGTTCGGCACTGTCCGCCACCGCAGAACAAGCAAAAGGAAGTGACGCATGACCGAACAACGCCAACCCTACCGCCGCGCCGCTGTTGACGACGGTATGAACCTGCCCGATGGAAAAACCTGCGCTGACTGCGCGCACTGCCGGCGGTGCACGATGATGTTCGGGCATATCCCCGAGGATGAAGTGTGCGACTGGGCGCCGTCGCGCTTTACGCCGAAAAAGGAGATCGCGCAATGAGTGCCAATAAAGAGGAGTGCCAATGCCCAAACTGCGGTCATGGCTGCATGCGCGAATCGGCAGACGTAGGGGTTGGGGTCATCTACGGACCGTGGGGATGTTCGTGCGGATGGTCAGAGGATGATCGCTACAACCTGCTTGCCGGCCCGAAGCTTACCGAGCGCGGCGGGATGATCGATCAGTACGGCGGGATAACGCCACGGGAAGCTTTGGAGGATATGCAATGATCGAGGTTCATCGTTATAAAGTCGTGAAGATGCTGTCGGAAGACGGCAACAAGATCGGGTACGAGCCGCATGGCCCCGAGATCGTTCTTGCCTCCAGCTATGACACGCTGTTGGCTGAGCGCGATGCGCTGCGCAAGGATCTCGAATCCCACAAGCGCATGCTTCTGAGCGCCGCCGTGAGCATCGGGACAATTGGCGAGGCCCTGGGCGCTGAAATGGATGACGACCCAAGCGAGCTGGAAGGCTTGGCAACTGAGCTGCGCAAGGATGCCGAGTTTCACCAGCAAGTTCAGCGTGGCGCCGGCGAATTACCCCACGGCTGGGAAATCTTGATCCGCATCGAGAAGGATGCTGGCAATGCCGAACTGATCGATCCAGAAGGCAACGAGGTCGATTACCCGAGCAACCATGAGTGCTTGGCCGACTCAGTTTCTGATGCTATCGACGAAGCGCTTTCGGCCGAAAAAAACGGGTGACTAGAAAGGGACTATCAGTCACGCCAAAATGCGGTTTCAGCAGCTTTTCAGCTACCACACCGCTACAGGCCGCGGAATACAACGTCCGACCGGGGGTTTAAATCCCCCGGACGAACAACCAGACAGAGAAAGGAGAGGGTAATGTGCATGACAGATCGCGAATTGCTGGAGCTGGCGGCAAAGGGCGCGGGCTACCGAGTTGAGTACGGCCGCGAAGATGGAGAGGTCCACGTAAAAACGTGGGACCACGGCAACTACAGTCGCTGGAACCCGATCGAAGACGATGGCGATGCATTCCGACTGATGATTAAAATTCGAATCACCGTTGATTTCCGGCCAGATACCGATTCCGTCATTTGCTGGCTTCCAGAGCAGGGCGGTGCAACGGTAGGCGCCTTGGGTGATATTGAATTGCGCCGTGCCATCGTCCGCGCTGCCGCAGAGATTGGCAAAGCCATGCAAGCGGGGAATTGAGCGATGGCGACAATTGCCGAAATCCGCGCCATGCTCGAGCGCGGCGAAACCGTGAGCCTTCAGCGCCGCTATGTCGCTCAGGTTCTGGAAGGGCTTGCAGCAGATCTGCGAGGCACCGAAGTCTACAAAGTTATCCCGCGACCGGGACGAATGACCGATATCGTTATGGAGGGGAAAGGTCGATGAATAATAATTCAGCGCCACAAAACCAAGAATAGCAAAACGTAGCGCGGATCGATTATAGCAAGGCGCCTGACAGGGTGACCCATTACCAGCCAAAGCGGCAAGACCCTGGGGCTCCTGATATGTGGTGCGCGGTCTTCTGGCGCCTAGAAGGTGGAATTGGCGTAGAGGCTTGGCAAGTAAGCGACGATGACGGATCGCTGCTGCACTTCCCTCAGCCAACCTGGATGTCAGAAAACCATGAGCTGCTGATCGCTCGCAAGCCGTAACCCCGACCGATCAGGCGGCCGCGGCCAAGATACGCGAAACCAATAACTGATGAGGTGGCGGGAATGGATACGATGAGCAAGATTCAAAAAGAAATCAAATCGGTATTTAGTGGTGCTGCTACTTTGGTAGTGGATGGCATCGGCCGTACTTGGTGTGCGGCCGGGGTGATTCTTCCTGTATGTCGAGAGGAAATGGCGCAGTTCTTGAGGTGGTTTGTTTCCCTGCCTGAAAACGAATACGTCCGCGATGAGGGTCGTACAGATGAATGGATCGAACAGGAGCTTCAATGGCGCCGGGAGCACGGAAAGTTTTCAGATATGTACACCGAGTGGCGATTCGAAGCATGGCAGGCTCGATCGGAATTTGGCGCGTCGCTATCGGTTCCAGCTGAGGTGGCTGAACTGCTTATCGACATTAAGAATAGTCACGGCGCCATGCTGATGAGCTGCCCACCTCAGGACCCTTGGCTGAACAATCGTATCGATGAGCGTATCAGGGCCTGCCTCGACAAGATCAAGAATCCGAACCAATAACTCGACCTGCAGGAGCCTTCGGGCTCCATATCTCCGACATTCTGCCGACTGCTAGGCCAAACCCCCGCCCGCCGCAATGTAGTGAGCGATCAGGTCGTCAAGCTTGTGCTCGCGCTGGCCGTACCCTGCGCCTGGGAGGCTAGCCCAAATGTTCCGGCACTTGCTGACGGCCACCTCGAAGCGCCCAGCATGCACGTCGGTAATACCCCGGCATTCCTTAATGTGCTGCAAGGCCAGTCGGTCCTGACTGATCGGGCCGAAGTCCGTCAGCTTGAGCAGGGCCTTGTAATGCGGCCAGTCCTTTTTCATCTGCTGATAGCGACCGGCAGCCGTCGATTTAAGCCCCTTGCGGTTGACGGTGACCAGGATCTGCGGGTGATCGGTGTAGCTGGTGAAGATGTTCGGGCTGTCGATACCACCGACGATCACGTCATATCCATCGTTTCGAGTGTACTTACTGGTTGATGTACCCTCGGCGATTGCGATCATGTCGAGGAAAGCGAGTGCGTTTCGGCTGCCGGCCTGTGCTTCGGTGATTATTGGCATGGTTTCTCCAGGCGAAAAAAAGCCCGCGCGATGGCGGGCTGATTGTCATTGCAAAAATTACAAGCCGAAGCGGGCATTCAGCTGCGCAGCGATGGCGTTTATATCCTCATCGGCCAAGGCGCGGCTGTAGCAGCGGGCGTACGCGATACCACCGCTCAGGCCGACCCCGCTAAAGGCTGACTCCTGGCCACCCAAGGTGTTCCGATTGTTCTGGGCGGTACCGGTAGCGCCTTTGACAATAGCGCCAGCCCCCGCCTTGATCTTGGAGTTGGCGCCGTTAAACACCACGGCCAGCACCAACCAGCCAGGGTTGGTTACGCCGCTCTCCAGCCTGGACTCGCCGGCATTACTGCCGTAGTAGCCAGCCGTTCCCGGGCCAATAATCTGGTTGCCAGCCGTGAGAATCCTCGACTGGGTGGACGCGAACGTATCGGATTTGCAGACGAAGACCAGGCTCAACGGCTGGCTTTCGAGGGTTGCCCCCACGTTGTTGGCGATCTGCTGTGTACCGTCGAACAATGCGGCCGGCTTACCACCCGGGCCGCCGGCGAGCGAGAAGGTCGGAAAGTTCCATCCGGTATATTTAGAATCGAAGGTGCGGTCGACGACGGGAGCGGGGCCTGATGCGACCCAGTTGCTGATCGCGGCACCATTGGCCAGCACCAGATCCTGCGCATCCAGCGTCCAAAGAACGCCGTATTCAAGATTGGGAATTACAGGTGCGCCAGGAAGAGGTGCGGATAGGACGCCGGGGGCGCGGAAAACCAAAGTCATTTTTTAAACCTCTCAGGAAAGTCGAAGAAGACGATAGAAGAACTCGGTAATTAACCGGCCGCCCTTCGTAATGATCGGGTGAAGATTGTCGGTGTCGATCAGCGGGAATGCGCCAGTACTGGCATAGCCGGGGACGTCACGCCCGAACGTGTACTGCAGATCGGAGCAAGGGATACCTTGTGTATAGGCCCAGTTGCGCAACAGCGTGCCGTAGGCCGATATCGGGTAAGTGCTGACTCGCGGCGTCTCCGCCTGCATACAGAGATGGATATCGGCGCCAGGGGCGACTGCCCTGATCATCCCGACCAGTCCTTGGATGTTTGCAAGGTATTGGTCTGGCGTAACGCTGGTGCCTTGGTCGTTTGCGCCAAGCATGATCAAGTAGGCATCCATCGGGATAAGGGCGGCAGCAGCCTTCCATTGAGTCTGCCAAGTCGGATCGGTGCTGAACCAGTTGCCCGAGGTTGAGCCGCTCGCCGCCATCTTCGAGAAGCGGATGCCCGACAGGCTGTTCGACAGGTAAATGCCGAACAGGGTCGGGGTGCCGGAAACCACCTCCATGCGAAACTTCCATCCGGTGCCTGCCGGCAGGACCGGGAAGGCAATCTGCTGAGGCCCTGTCCCGGTCAAGGTCAAGGTGCTCCAAGCGTCCGCATCAGCCCAGCGGTATTGCATCGTGTGTGTAGCGCCGTTACCCAGGTACAGCAGCTTGCCTGCTGTGATGCCCGTGGTGATGCCGGAAGACTCTACCGCGTTGACACTTACGTAGTCGCCAATTGCTGTAGAGGTAATCGTTCGGTTGTCGGGGCTAGCAACGCCCAGATTAGAGACAGACCAGGCGCCACCGAAGTAAGTCGTGCTTGACCTGCTGTACTGAAAGTTCGTATCGCCCAAGGCCGCGCCGTGATTGAAGCCGATATAGCCAGGCCCGGCAAATCCATAGTCCTGCGCCATCGCAAGAGTGAGCTTATTCAGCCAATACAGGTGGCCGGCGGTGTACGAGTCACCAATAAAACCAACATTCAATTGGGCCCCGGCATCGGCGGCCTTGATCTGCCGCAGACGCATACGCACGGCTCGCAAGGCTTCGGCGTTGTTGAACTCGGTCTTGGGTGCAGTCCAGGAGGCCAGCCGGCTGCTGAGTAAGCTGAGTGCCCAATCAGTAGGACCGCCGTCGGTGTCTCGCGCTTGAAGCCACGTGGGGTTACCCACAATGTCTGAAATGGCCACCAAGGCGCCAGCCACCACAGGCTTGCTGATGCCCGCCTCGGCGAGCACGCTGGCCGTGAGGGAGGAGGTCACCGCAGGCGGAACGAAAGACGGGTCAAGGCTTTTGGTTAGCATCTGAGCGGCCCACGCGGTGGGGCCGCCATCGGTATCATTGGCCTGAAGCCATGTTGGATTACCAGCCGCATCAGTGGACGATATCAGTACGCCGGGGGCTGTCGGCTTTTGTACGACCGAGTTTAACGAGTCGCTGACCGCTTGAACAAACTCGGCGCTTGGATAGGTCTTGCGCTCCTCAGCCACGCCTGCGATGTTCTGGTACAGGATCAGATATTCAGCGCTGCTGGGTGATGGAACGCTGAAATATTGCCCGAAAACAGTATTTATCAAACCGAGCGCTGTAGTGTCATAGATCCCGGAGGAAATCCTTGCCGCGTACTCATTTTCCCGAGCCAGCTGCGCCTCATCGAACGCCGCTTGCTTCGCGTTCTGGGTTGCAATAAACGTGTTGGCGCGGGATACCTGATCAGCCACAAACTCGGCCACCATTCCCTTCCACGACCTGAGCGCGACACCCAGGCGGTTCGGAACAGATACCGCGTCGGTGGTCATGAGGAGGTCAAAGTCCTCGGAGTTATCGCTCAAGTCCTTCGGGGATTTTGAGCCGGGTGCATTTCCGGTGTTGAAAGCCATGGGCGTTTTCTCTCATCAGCGCTGGTATTTAATTCCGGCGAACTGCCGGTGAAATTTCGTTATGTAAGGCTGTCGCGCCGACTGGTTATCCCGTGTACTTGGGCCACTTCTGGGTCATAGCCCTGTCGAAGATTTCCGGGTTGAGCACGTATTCGGGCGTATGCAGCCAGTCCTTGTCGATCAGAGGGCGCCTGAAGAGGCTGACGACTGCTTGGACTCGCCAGCGGCTGATGCCGACCAGCAGCGGGCCTTGGTACATGCCCTTGAACTTGCCTTCATAGGTGTCGAACCCAAGCGGGGTCTTGAGCGGGCAGTCGAATGGCAGAGTCCCTAGATTCAGGGTGTATTCGAACCAGGCCATGAACAGCTGGGCCTCGCCGTCGTCAAACTCCCAGGTGAGGGTCACGATGTCCGGCGTGTTTCTGAATCGAATACGATCAATCGATTGGCCGCTCTGCAGCTCCGTACTGACGGTGGGGCTTACCTGGTTGAATCCATAGTTATCATCGCGTAGCGGATACGGCAGACCTTCGGGGTAGGCAATCATGGCCTGTCCTTATGCGGGCGCCGGGGCGCTGTCGTAGGTGTAAACGCGGGCGTCATAGGGCATGCCCTTGAGTGCAACGTTTCCGTTTGATGGGTTCGAGCTGGTGACCAGGACCGGATAGGCCCACTTGCTCGACGGGCCGACCAGGAGCTGAGGCAGCTGCAAGGTCATGCTGGTGTCGGGCACGAAGTCCATATCGGGGATTTGCATGTGGTATTCGTCTATCGCAGTCACTAGGAAGGGACCCGAGAGAGAGCCATCGGCACGACTGATCCCGACTTTGTAGTTTTCTGGCACCGACCAATCGATAGGCTCCGTCGACTCCAGCAGGAAGCCACCGGAGACCGCCGTGACGCTGCGCAACTGCGCGCTTTGGCACAGGCCCGGCGTATCGCTGGCCACCGCACAGAAGCTCAGGTAACCGCTGTTCATGCCGGCTAGCTCGGTTTCCCAGCTATAGGTGTCTTGGCGGAACAGTTGGTGACCGCGGCGGCGCATGCCGAACTGGTAGGCGCGATTCCGATCACCAACACCGGGCAGCTTGACCTTCTCGACCTTCAGCCCTGCATCACCCGGCCAGCGGCAGGGCACGGTTTCCCAGGCCCATGTCAGGTTCGAGTAATACTCAACGTCGACCCCGTCGAAGTCGTTGATTGATGGCAGGGGCCCGTCGATCTTGAGGCCTTTGGTCATGTTCTGCGGTGAGTAGGTCTGCGTTTTAGGCCCGTAGGTGATATCGAATGCCGCCCTGGGCTCGTCGCGCACCAGACTGACCAAGCCGTTCTTGATGGTCAGCTCGGCAAAGCCACAAGCCAGCGCATTGTTCAGCCGGTCCTTGGCCGTACTGGTGTCGTCGATCACCTCGTCGTAATACTGGCCGGCGGCCTCGAATACCGTGTGCAGGCGATCCCATTCAGGCAGGTCGATATCGGCATCGGTGTAGCCGAGCGATTTCAGGACATGCAAGCACCAGGGCGCGATGCCACGCGTGGGTTGCGGTGCGGTCCAGGCGCCTCCGGTGTAGATCGGCAGAATCCGAGTGCCAATCAGATTGACCTGGCTTTCCGACTGGGCCGACAGGCGATCGCCGCCGCGGATCTGAAGCGCTACGACTGTCATGCCCGGGTAAGTGGCTGGGCGGATCTGGCGCAGGCTGCGCAGCCCGTACCAGCTGATATCGTCCTGCTTTTCCGAGTCGATGCGGCCGGGCTGGCTGACGAATCGTTTCTTGATCCGTGCTTCGGGGCGCATCGGGTAAGGCAGGGTCGCGCGATAGGTGAAGCCTTGCGCATCTCGCGTGCCGCCCCAGTGCTCCTTGTCTAGTACAGTCCATGCTCCGGCCGCATCCATATCGCGATACTCGAAGGTATGGAACGACCGTATCGCATAAATCTGCCCTTCCCGGCCGATACCGCACAGGCCGTTGCCGTGAAATACCGTCCATTCCAGCTCAGTGACAAGCTCGCCCTTTGGCGCGCAGCCGAATGGGCCTCGGTAGCCGCCCTGCATGTTCGACGGGTCCAGAGTGACCAGCCCGTTGACGGTCTCGTTCAAAATGAAACCCGGCCAGCCCGAATCGGTTGCGCCGGCCGAGGTCAGGCGCTCTACAATCATCAAGGTCGAGCTGAAGGCGGTGATTCGATAGCGCAAGCCGCGCGGGCCGATGGTGGCCAGCCCAGAACCAAGGGCCAGGCCGACAACGGGCTGCCCGCCATCGTAGTTCAGGGTCATTTGCGTCGGAACTTCAGGCGTCCCAGCGCTGGCCGGCGTGCCGGTGGTATTCGTTGGGCTGCTGCCGAGAATATCGGAGCCGCCAGACGCAACCATTGTCTCGCCGCCGAAGGTGCCGAACTGAGTGATCAGCAGGCGACCGGATGAGGCGCTGGCGATGAATGGCGCCGAGCCTTTTGCGGTGTTAAAGGCTGAAACCAGGCCGGCCAGGTCAGTGGTTGCCGTGGTCAGGTTGACCGCGTAAGGCGTGCTGCCAAGCGTCACGGTGACCGATAGCGGTGTGACATCGAAGTCGTAGCGCGACGGGATGCTCGAGCCGAGGATTGTCGAAGCAGTGCCCGAGGTCGGCGGCACGGCTGGCGCATACGGCGTAAAGCTGTTGACGACGTAGTTGCCGGCGTTGGCCCCTGCCACCTCTATCAGCATGCCTGGAGTCGGATTAAGCATTTCCAGCGGGCCTTGCACGATGTCACGGCCCGCGCCGCCATCCACAACCGTGTAGATGTAGGGCGACAACACGCGGATGATCAGGCCGCTTTCCCAGTCGACGGGGAAGGCTCCAGCGCCGGCCGGAATTCCAATATTTGCGCCGTTGAACTGATAGGCAGAGGCTGTCGCAGTCTGCGTCAGCGCAGTGGCCACGGTCATTTCCAAGCCGGCCGAGCCATTGGAACTGGCCCCGACTTCATCGACGCTATACCAGAGCATCGAGGCGGTATTGCCTGACAGGTCAGCGCCAGGCGGGTAGATATTGCAGATGGCGTCAGAGCCCAGCGAGATAATCGGGGTCTCGCCGATCTTGATGTCGCTGGTGGTGACTTGCACGTCACCGGCCGAGACGTAGAGCAGCATTTCGGTCCACTGCTCGCGCGGAGCTGCAAACCAAGGACGCGGCACAGACAGATACGCAGGGAACAGCTTCTGACGGCCAGCCAGGTTACGCACTGGGTCGCCGATCTTTACCTTGTTGCCCTTGGCGCTGGCCTCGTCGATCGGGTCGCCCTGGGCGGTGCCAGCCATCGAGGGAGCGCCCGGCATCTTCGGCATAAGCATTTTGCCGACGGCCTTCACCCCCTTGAACAGCAGGGCGGTGATGGTGAAGGGGTCGGTGCCCTTCGGCTCGTACCAGATCTGAACGTGATGAGAAGGCTTGAACTTGACCTTGTGCCACAGGTGAGCATCGATCATTTCGCCGTTGAGCGAGATACTGATCGGCTGGACCGGGCCGCGAGTGTACGTCACGCCCTCTTCTAGCTGGCCGATTATCCACTCTTCTAGCGTCATTCGACGATCAGTCGAGAACGTGGCCAGCGGCTGGCAGTCGGCCAGTTTATTCGGGAAGAACTGGATCATTTGTAGTACACCACTCGTTGATAGCACGACTCGAAGTCGCGCACGGGGCGAATTCGGGGGCCGCCCGGGTTGGTGTCGAACACCCTCAGCTGGCCGTCCAGATGCACGACCACGCCGACGTGCTCCAGGTACTCACCCTTGAAGGCTGCCGCAATGGCGCCTGGCTCGGGCTGGCACTCGCCCATGCCGGACTTGAGGTCGTGATAAGCGACGGTGTTCGCGCGCAGCTTGGCCCGACCCACACCGCCCAGCGAGGGCAGCAACGGCAGGCCGAACACTTCATGCCGCACAGCAATGACCAGCCCATAGCAGTCGTAGGCCAGGGGGCCGCGCGCCTCGTCCTCGTAGGGGGCTGACAGGTACTTGCCGATATCGATCATATGTAGAGCAGCCCAGGCGCGACACTCGGGGTCAGCTGCTCCCGCGGGAACGCCGTGCTGAGCAGATCGAACAGGCCGCACGTCAGCGTGGCCACGGTCGTTTCGTACTGGCGACTGAGCAGCGACATGCGATAACGCTCGGCCGGATAGGTTAGATCGCCTTCGAGGTAGCGCCGACAGGTCAGCGTCACCCGGGCGTTGGCAGCCTTGGCCTGCTCGATCTTGATTTGGACCGCCCCGGACACGTTGTCGAGGGCGAGAATGATGCTCTGAAAGCCGGAGTTGTCTTGGTTGGGCAACCCCTGCTCCAGGGCCATAGCGGTGAAGACGAGCACCCGAGCATCCTCAGTGCCGCAGACGCGATCCTCGTAGCCATCGCAGAGCAGGATCGGCGTAGGCCAGATCGAGCACGTTGCCTCGATGGTGTTGATCGGTAGCGCACCGCCCGAGGCGTAGCAGACGTTGATCGGGTTGCTCATCCTGCCTCCAGTGGTCCCTTGGTAGGGACCCTATAGTATCACTGTGCTATGTGCCTTGTGGCTTCAAACCGTACTTCTCTTGGTTTACCTGGTGCAGCTCTCTCTCGCCGCGAATGTTGGCCACGCAGATGTCGATCACGTCCTGCTCGCCGAGCTGGCTGCGATTGACCTGGCCGGCTCGACTGGCATCCTCGTGCAGATTGACTACCATCGGCCTCTCCTGTGCCGGAACGCCATTGCTGGCCGCCGTCGAAGAACTGCTGCCGCTTGACGCTGAGCGCCCGGCCGAGACGTTGCCATTGCGCAGAGCCTCAACCGATGCCACGCCGCCAAACTTGCGAATGTCTGATTGTGACCAGACGATCTCGCCCTTGTGGACGGTGCCCGCCGGATCGTTCACACCGCCTGCGCCGGTATAGCCGCCGCCGGAGAAACCAACTCCAGTAATTGCTGCCACGTTGGCAAGGCCGGCAGTGATCGCCGCGCCAGCGGCTGCGAAACCAAGCACCGGGCCGATGATTGGGATTGCCGCGAGCGCGGCATACGAGTCGGTTGCCGACTTATAGGTGCTGATCGTCGTCTGAGCGATTGCAGCAGCCTTGCCGATAGCACCAAGCCGACTGTTTCCCGACTGGCTCAGCGCGGCCATATTCCCGAAGAAGTCAGCGCTTGCACCCATGATCGCGCTGTTTTTCGCTTTCTCGATCTGCTCGCGCCCTGCCTGCGCCTGCTTGTCGATGTTGGCGACGCGCTCGGCATAGGTCTGCTCATTGATCGCCTTGAGGTCCAGGTAGGCTTTCTGCTTCTCAAGTTCGGCCATGCGCCACGCATCGACCTCGGCCTGCTGAGTATTCAGCCGGTCAATCTCGCTGTATGCGCCGCCCACGGCCGCATCAAGTCCGGTAGTGGTTGGCGCCTTACTGACGCCTTCGATTGTCCCTGGCTTCTGGGCTGAATTGAGGTTGATGTCGCGGATATTGATCAGCGTTTCCAGGCGCTTGGCGGCTTCGGTGTTGCCCTGGCGCTCGTATTCTGCCATTTGCGCCGCATCGTCCAGGCCAGACTTCAGCTGGTTCGCCTCGCGCAGCTGTCCGGTTAGAGTCAGCAGCTTTACCTGGTCATCGTTCGCCTGCTTGATGCCCTTCTGAATCTCGGCCTCGCGCTCAAGCCCGGCATTCTTCTTCAGCTGTGCAGTGATCAGATCCTGGCTGGCCAGCAAGGACTTCTGGTCAGCGGTGAGCGTTTGCTTGCCTTTGATGTTGGCAAGCTGCTGCTCCCACTTGATCAGCGCCTGGGCCTGGGTCCCGAGCTTCTCGGTGGCGATGCCTTGACCATTGATCGATGAGAGTTGCTGGGCGAGAACGGCGTTGGTCTGCCGCGCCGAATCCAGCATCTTCAGTCCGGCGTCTTCGGTGTAGGCCTTGTTAGCGGCTGCCTTGGGCTCCTTGAACTTGTCGCGAATAGCCTTTTCAGACGCATCGGCGTCGGCCTGGGTGATCGTGTATCCGGCTGCGCGAGCTGCGTTGATGCGCTGCTGATCTTCGAGCAGGGCCTTGTTCAGCCTCTGCTCGCGACTGCCGGCTGCTTCGACGCCCTTCTGAAAGTCCTCGTAAGCCTTCTGCCCGTCGCGCTGAATCCTGGCCCTATCACCTTCGGCCTTGCCTTGATCAGCAAGCAGCAGCTTCTGCTTCTCCAGCAGGTTAAGCCGATCCTGTAGGAACTTGGTCGAATCGCTGCCTTCGCCGAGCGTATCGGGGAACATTCTCGCCGCGAAGCTGGTCTTGCGATCCTCAAGCAGTTGCTTGGTATTGGCGATCTGCTCATCGAGCGACTGCTGACGGCCGACACCGAGCATGGCATCCCAGCCACTCTTTGCCGCGCCAGTGACCGAATTCCAAGCCGTTTCGATGGTGCCAAGGCTCTCCTTGATGGTCTTGGTTCGCTCCTCCAGAGCCTTCGCGTAGGCTGCCTGGGCAATTGCCGCGGCCTGCTCCTTCTCGCCCATTTCTTGAGCTGCGCGCACCTGCTCGTAAACCGATGCGGTCAGGAAGTTGTATTTGTCGTTGAGCGTGGCCAGCGTCTTTACTGGATCTTCCGCCAGGGCAGCGAACTCGGCGACAGTGGACGACACCGCCTTGCCGGTCGCGCTCTCGAAGCCAATGGCGGCTGCGGCGATCTGTTCAAAGCTGGAGCTGGCGATCTTGCCGTTCGATGCCAGTAATGCCAGCGTCTCGGCCGCCTTCCCGGTTGTGCCGACGGTCGCGCTGATGGTAGTTGCCATGCCGGCCATGGCCAGCGCCGACGTGCCAGAGGCGTTGCCGGTGGTGATGATCGCCTGTCGGAAGGCGTCCGCCTCTTGAGAGCCCTGATAGTAGGCCAGGCCCAGCGTGCCGACTGCCGCGGCAGCCACGGTGAACGGGTTGATCAGGCCGAGGACGTAGCCACCCATCGCCTTGGCCGCCGGCCCAGCGCCGCCGAACATATCCTTGAGCTGACCGCCCTGCTGCAGGAACACGGTCAGCGGATTCTGGCCGCCCTGGAGCGACGTGGCGATGTCAGTGAATTGAGCCGGAACGCCGCGCAGAGCTGCTGCCGTCTGCTTGGCGGTGTTGCCGGTGCGGGTCAGTGAGTCATCGAAGCTGGTCAGGCCCTTGCGGGTCTGGTTGATCTTCGCCTGGTATTCGTCATAGGTAGCAGTGTCGAGCTTTCCTGACTTGCGATGCCTGGCCAGGTCCTGCTCTTGCTTGTCCAGTTCGCCCAAGCGGCGCACCACCGGGTCAATCTGCCCCAGCAGACGCTCAAGCTCGTCGGCCTCATCCTCAATGGACTTGGTGGCCTTCTCGGCGCCCTTGCCCATCTTCTCCATGCCTGCGCCGGCTTTGTTCAGTGCCGGCTGGATGCTCAGGCCCGCGTCTTCCAGCGCCTCAAGCGCCTTGCGCGTGTCCGCCGCCTTTACTTCGGCGTCTCGGCTGTCCAGCTCAATGACGAGGCGGGATGTTTGGGCCATTGCCTTTCTCCAGGTATTAAAAAACCCGCCGGAGCGGGTCTTGTGTATCGGATTCGATTAGATGCCAGCCGTGATCTGCTCCATGAGCATTTCCTCCAGGCCGCCGCGGGACACGCACGTCAGATCCATGTTTTGCGACACCTCGCCCGGCCGGTAGTCGCCGGCAATGGTCGCCTTAACCACGTAGCGACCCTGATAGGCGATAACGCCCATCGTCACTTTGGTGGCGGTGCGATTGTCGAGCAGGTAGTCGAGGCCCAGGGTCTTGCCGCAATCGGCGTCCCTCGGGGTCAGTCTGACTTGCTTGGGCGCGGTAGAGATAACGCCGGCAGCATCGTCGAAGCTAGTGATCTGATAGCCATCGGCAACCAATGCCCGCTTGGCAGACAGCAGGATCTGCTCTTTGCTGGCCTTCGTGCTGCTGACGGCGCCAGCGCTTTGAATGGTCGGCGCTTGGTAGGTGGCTGCGCAGCCACTGATAAATACTGCCGCGGCAATCGCGATCCCGATACGCATAGGTTTCTCCCTGGATGATGCCGTCATTTTAGCATCACCCGGGGCGCGCCTCAGTCGTCTTTCTCTGCCAGGCAAAGCGCATCGAGGGTATAGACCACCTCGTCTATCTCGCTGCGAGGCATGGCCGGAGGGTGCGCCTCCAACCAATCCGATATTTCCCGGGCCGACAGCGGCAGTGGGAAAACGCCAGACATCGACGAGATGAACCGGCGGCCGCGAGTGATGTTTCGGAACGTGTTCAGCAGATAGTTGGTCATCGGGTCCGTTTCCGGCTCATCCGGGACCGCCATGCGGAGCCGCTGGTAGATCAGCCGTCGCTTTTCGGTGTCGCCGGCCCACTCTCTTTCCCACTCGAAGCGGGCAACGACTTTCCCACGGTGTCAGCCAAGGCCTTTTGCGCCTCGACTGCCGACGCCGAAGCCTCGCGCAGGACGAACAGGAAGAATTCGAGGTTGGCATCGAGCATCTGCTCGGCAGCCCCGGCGCTGTACGCCAGCGGGTTACCGTCCGCATCCTGCACGCCGGCCCAGTCTTTGACGATGAACTGGCCCAGCAGTCGGCACTGGGTCTGGTGCTCGGTCGTCTCGCCGTCGATCACGCCCACGACGCCTGTTCCGAACTGGGCGTCAGCATTGCGCAGCTTGCGGCGTTCGCGCTCAAGGGCGACCGCGTATTCGGGGTTATCAATTCGTGCCAGCAACACTTTGGTGTCGTCGTCATAGGCGACCCACTTGGTTTCCGAGGTGTTCTGGTCTTTCTTGGTCAGTCGCAAAGCCATGGTTATTCCTCACGCCACGCCGAAAAAGGACCGCCCCGGCTGGCGTTGGTGCCGGGGCAGTCAAGGGGTGAATCGGTGTTACGAAACGGTGATGGTCGACGTGCTGAGCTTCGTGCCGTCGTACTTGCTGGTCGCGGTAATGGTCGCCGAGCCGGATGCCACGCCAGTGACCAGGCCGGTCGAGCTGACAGTCGCCTTGCTCGGTGCGCTGCTGGTCCAGTTGACGCCTTGCGGTGCGCCAGCCGGTGCCACGGTCGCGGCCAGCTGCTGAGTGCCAGCGACGGCGATGGTTGCAGTGCCTGGGGCCACGGTGACGCTGGTCGGTGCCACGTATGGCGCGCGGGTGATGGTCGGCGCCTGCTTGGCCACGGTGTAATTCAGCGTCACCTCGATCAGGTCGCGCTTGCCGCCGCTCGGCAGCTCACCGTCGACTTCCACCGCCGGGAAATTGAAGGTGTACTTGTTGCCGACGCTGTCGGTGATCGGGAACTCGACCGCAACCGTTTTCCGGGTGAAGGTGTTTTTCCAGATGCTCCAGGCCGTTGCCGACCAGGCCAGCGTGATGGTGCCGGTGATGGCCGCCTCGGTGGCGATCTGCGCGCCAGGGCCCATCTTGTCGGTGCCGATGCAGCGCTGAGCCTGCAGGCCGTTGTCCAGGCTGATGGTCATGGCCGAGACACAGGCCTGACCTTCCAGCGATACGCCATCGACAAGGAGCGTACCCACGTTGCCATTCGACAGAAATGGGGTTGTGGTCGGGGCCGCTGGAGCGAGAACGATCGGCGCGTCGCTGTCGGTGTAGTCCAGACAGGCAGTGCCGAAGGTGACAGTGATCTTGCCGTCGCTCGGGATGTCCAGGGCGAACGTCGGGATGTGCACGCCCTTGAATAGGGAGTAAACGCCCACGTCCATGTAGTTCTTGGCGATGCTGAAGGTGTGGCGCACGTCGCCTACGGTCAGCACGTTGCTGGCCCAGGCGCCATAAAACGCAGCCTCCAGCAGCTTGTCGAAGCTGCCATAGGACAGCTCGGCGGTCAGGTCGCCGCCGATGTCGGTACTGGTCACGACCGAGCCCTGGCTGATGCGCGAGTCGGTGATCTCGTCGCTGGTCGCCGTGTTGACGGTCGGAGTCATGGCATTGCCGGTCAGCCTTAGCGTGTCCCAGGTGCCGGAGCCGGGAGTAACGCCGGGCGTCACCTCGGGGATGATGTAACTTGTGACTTTGGCGCCGCTCGACATAGTGAGTCTCCAGATTGCGGACATAAAAAAGCCCGCGCGCGGCGGGCTGTAGTTGGTGCGTTGCGCTGGATCAGCCGGCGCGGAAGCGGATATTCACGTTGACCTGATAGAAGCCCTCGAACTCGCCGGCCGGGATCTGGCTCGCCTCCAGGCACTCGAGGTCGCCCGATTGCCAGTAGGCAAAGTGTGCTTCGAGCTGATCCGACAGGACGTTGAGCGCCTTCATGCCAGTGCCTGCCCGGGCGAAGCATTGGATGCTGATCTGGCCAGGCTTGCGGGTGTACGGCTTGTCAGCCATGCCAGCCATGAAAGCCGTTGCGTGCTGGATGTTCAGGCGGCACCAGAGGCCGTCGGCTGGCGGCGTGTAGGTCTGCGTGTTCGGGTAGCCGATGTTCGACTGCGGCAGGCCCGTGAAGGCGACCATGCGCGCCGTGATCAGCTTGCGGATGTCTTCGTATGTCACTTGTAGACCTCGCTCACGCCGATGAATGACAGGCCGTAAATACCGGTAGGCGCTTGGCTTGAGTGGCCGTTTTCGAGGCGTTCAGCATATGGCAGGTTGTTCTGTATGAAGACCTGGGTGTACGGCTTCAAGCCGGACAAGACTGTCATCCCGCGACTGATCGTTTCGTTACCGCTCGGATCAACATCAACCGAAGTCGCATAGACCGGCGATCCAATGCTGACGATGTTATTTCCGCGGAATCGCCCGGTATCAACCGGTGATTTCTGGATGATCTCGCCGAGCAGTGCCAAGGCGATAGTTCTGACCTGCTTGCTTACTTCCTCGTCGATCTGCTCCGCGAAGGCGCTCGGCGGAAAGCTCCAGCCCTTGCCCATTACGGCGCCCTCAGTTGTATCTGGTAGGTAGCTGACGCCGGATCAACCTGAACGCCCTTGACCAGGTAGCTGACGCTCTTGGTCCGGTCGGCAAGATCTGGCGCCGTTATCGTGTGGCCCTCGGCTGGCCGATCGGTTAGCTCATTGGTCAGCGCAATCAGCTTCAGGTCACCCGACAGGATGTTGACGTTGTCGATGCGCTTGGTTTCGTACTCAGCCATCACGCCGCGACCGGTGTAGGTCACGGTGACGGCCGTTGTCGTTTCCTCGATCGGGTCATAGACGCCCGGCCCCTGATACGAGCCAGTGAACGCCGACACGGCATCGGCCAGCCTCCCGTCGAAGGCCTTGGCCAGTTTGGTCTGAAGCTTGTCCTGTAGGCCCATGCTCAGCCCCTCACCATCGGAATGGAATTGGTGCCGGTGGTCCAGGGATAGATCAGCGCCAGGGCGAAGTTTTCACCGGAAGACAGCGAGACAGAGCCCTGAACGTAGGTTTCGCTGACGGACGTGCCAGAGGTGGCCGATACCGTCTCGCTTACCGTCTCGCGGTCGGTGGACTTGTACAGGCCACCCGTAGAGGCGATCTTTGCAACTTGGGCGCCGGCCTGCTTGATCTCGGCCGGTACTTCGGCGGGGACAGGACGCTTTATCTTGCTGGTCAGCCAGGCATTGGCCTGCATCACAGACAGGACCGGATCACCGGCACCCGCCCAGCCCGACCCCAGCAATGTGTCAACGTCTGCAACAGTGATGAAGTCGGTCATGGGTTATTCCTTGACGATACCGGGCTTGCCGGACTTGATCGGCTCGGGGTGCTTGTAGTCATCCGGCGCGAACTTGGCGTCGATGATCTTGTAGCCCTTCTGGCGCAGTTCAGCCTTGCGCTCAGCGGTGACCGGATGCTTCTCGTAAACGACTTTCTCGTCCATGGTGGACTCCTGGAAGGTGGGTTAGGCGACCCGAAGGCCGCCGTCTCGATTTCGATTACTTGGTAGCGTCACCGATGGTGATAACGCCAGCCGAGGCCTTGATGCTGTTCGCAACCAGATCCCAGTTGGTGCCAGTGGCCAGCTCGGCGCTGGT
>Ga0207655_1000485_pt1 | contig 51276 bp, 45 predicted proteins | sample KBSM44metaG_FD_184398 | JGI IMG/M metagenome (GOLD analysis project Ga0207655, IMG submission 184398) | Miscanthus rhizosphere microbial communities from Kellogg Biological Station, Michigan, USA - KBS M4-4 metaG (SPAdes) (version 2) | ecosystem: Host-associated > Plants > Roots > Rhizosphere >...
CCCTTGATGTCCGTTCCAACCACGATGTTCCGCCTCACTGGCCGCGACTACCCGCCGGCCAAGCTGAGCCACGCCAGCCTGATCATCATCGATGCGCAAAAGGAGTACCTCAGCGGTCCCCTGCAGCTGTCGGGCATGGACGAGGCTGTGGCCAACATCGCCAGGTTGCTCGACGCCGCGCGTAAAAGCGGCCGTCCGATCATCCATGTTCGCCACCTGGGCACTGTCGGTGGCCGCTTCGATCCACAGGGGCCGGCCGGCCAGTTCATTCCGGGGCTCGAGCCACTGGAAGGCGAAATCGTCATCGAAAAACGCATGCCCAACGCATTCAAGAACACCCAACTGCACGAAACGCTGCAGGCGCTGGGCCACCTGGACCTGATCGTCTGTGGTTTCATGAGCCACTCCAGCGTCAGCACTACCGTTCGCCGCGCCAAGGACTATGGTTACCGGTGCACCCTGGTGGAAGACGCCTCGGCCACCCGCGACCTGGCCTTCAAGGACGGGGTGATCCCGGCCGCACAGATTCACCAGTGCGAAATGGCCGTGATGGCCGACAACTTCGCTTGCGTGGCACCCACCGCCAGCCTGATCTGAACCACTGGCAAGACCGCCCGGCAGCCGGGCGGAACCCGATGGGCGGCAGCAGGTCGAATTCCGGATATCCACAGAGGAGAGCGGAATGAAGCTTAAAGGCAGTTTCGACGCCAAGCGCCTGCGCACGCGCGAGCCGCGTAACTGGGGCGCCCGCCTGGCGGCCGGCCTGTCGGCGCTGCTGGCGACCCTGGGCGTGCTGCTGGCCATGGCCGGCTTTGCCGGCCTGCTGGGCAACTACCCCGCCCTGCAGGAACTCAATGCCAACAAACCGCTGTCCAGCATCCTTACCGGGGCTGGGTTGCTGCTGCTATGGCTGGGCGTGCGCTTCTGGCGGCGCAGCCGTATCCGTTTGCGCCGCGGGCGGGAATTGAACCTGTCGCCGCACCTGATGAAAAAACACGACTGACAGCTACGCTGCGGTCGCGCCCCTTGTGGGAGCGGCCAATCAGACCCGACATGGCTGCACAGGGCCCCACAGTCGCGTAAACTACGCCGCCTACGTGGAGGCATCATGCAAGACGACGATTTTTCCCTGTTCAAGGCCGAAGTGCGTGGCGTAAAGCAAATCCGCCACGACCGCGCCGAAGTCGGCAAGCCCAAGGCCGACCGCCAGAAACTGGCTGGCCTGCGCCAGGCGGCGACCGTGCGCAGTGACAAGGCCCTGGTCATCGACGGCATGTCCGACCTGTTCGTCATCGACGTAGGCGCCGAAGACGAACTGATGTGGCGCCGCGACGGCGTGCAGGAAGGCCAGCTGCGCAAGCTCAAGCTGGGGCAGATCCCGTTCGAGGGCAGCCTCGACCTGCACGGCATGACCGTGGAAAAGGCCCGCGAAACCCTGTGGGACTTCATCGCCGAAGCCACCAAACTGGAAGTGCGCTGCGTGCGGGTGACCCACGGCAAGGCCGCACGCCTGGATGGCAAGCGCCCGATGATCAAAAGCCACGTAAACACCTGGCTGCGCCAGCACCCGCAGGTGCTCGGTTTTGCCTCCTGCAGCGCCCGCCATGGCGGCACTGGCGCGGTGTATGTGATGCTCAAGCGAACCATGCTCGAAGGCCGCGACGAGTAACGCCGCGCTTGCAGCGCCGCCCTCACCGCCGTACCCTTCGTTTTTGCGATTTTTTCCCACAGGTAGATCCATGTCCCTGGAACAGAACTACACCGAGATCCTCAGCCAGATTGGCGAGGACGTCTCCCGTGAGGGCCTGCTCGACACGCCCAAGCGGGCTGCAAAGGCGATGAAGTACCTTTGCCGCGGTTATGAGCAAACACTGGAAGAGGTCACCAACAACGCGCTGTTCAGCTCTGATAACAGCGAAATGGTGCTGGTCCGGGACATCGAGCTGTATTCGATGTGCGAACACCACATGCTGCCGTTCATCGGCAAGGCACACGTGGCCTACCTGCCCAAGGGCAAGGTCCTTGGCCTGTCGAAGGTGGCGCGCATCGTCGACATGTACGCCCGCCGCCTGCAGATCCAGGAAAACCTCAGCCGCCAGATCGCCGAAGCCGTGCAGCAGGTTACCGGTGCCGCCGGGGTGGCCGTCGTGGTCGAAGCCAAGCACATGTGCATGATGATGCGCGGTGTCGAGAAGCAGAATTCGACCATGATCACTTCGGTGATGCTGGGTGAATTCCGCGAAAACGCCGCCACCCGCAGCGAGTTCCTCAGCCTGATCAAGTGATTGGCTGCTGACCCCGAGCCGACCCCTGCGGGTCGGCTTTTGCATTTCAGGAGTTGCCCATGATCGTCAAAGCCCTGCGGGTTGGCCTCGGCCAGCTTATCGTCTTCGGTGACTGGATCAGCCGCCCGGCCAAGCGCAAGCGTGACGCCGCCGCCCAGGCCCGCGTCGAGCAAGCGGCCAAGGGCCTGGCGCTGTACCAGTTCCATGCCTGCCCGTTCTGCGTCAAGACCCGCCGTACCCTGCATCGCCTGAACGTGCCGGTGGCGCTGCGCGATGCCAAGAACGACCCGGCGCACCGCCAGGCCCTGCAGGAAGGTGGCGGCCGGGTAAAAGTGCCGTGCCTGCGCATTGAAGAAGCCGGCAAGGTGACCTGGATGTACGAGTCCAAGGCCATCATTGCCTACCTGGATGAGCGGTTTGCTTCGGTCTGACAGGTCGTAGCTTTCTTGTATCGGCCTCTTCGCGGGCAAACCCGCGAAGAGGCCGATACAAGCTGAAGATCATCCCACCATCGGCACATGCCGTGGATGGCTGCTGACCCGCTCCAGCCAGGCCCTTACCGCCGGGTAATCGGCCAGGTCGAAACCGCCCTGCTGCGCCACATGGGTGTAGGCATACAACGCCACATCGGCAATCGAGTATTGCTCACCCACCAGGTACGGCGTCATCTGCAGCTGCCGCTCCATCACCTTCAGCGCCTTGTAGCCGCCCTTGTGCAGCTTGCGGTACTCCTCCAGGCGCTCGTCGGGCAGCCCCAGGTAAAACTGGATGAACCGCGCCACGGCGATGTACGGCTCATGGCTGTACTGCTCGAAGAACTGCCACTGCAACACCTGCGTGCGCAGGCGCGGCTCGCTGGGCAGGAACTCGCTGCCATCGGCCAGGAAGTTGAGAATGGCGTTGGACTCCCACAGGTAGCTGCCGTCCTCCAGCTCCAGTACCGGCACCTTGCCGTTGGGGTTCATCGCCAAAAACTCGGGCGTTTCGGTCTCGCCCTTGAGGATGTCCACCGGGTGCCATTCATACCGCCGACCCAGCAAGCTCAACATCAGCTTGACCTTGTAGCAGTTGCCCGACTGGTAGTCGCCATAGACCTTGTACATCGCCCCTCCACTGCCAAGCAGTTTTGCAATTGCGCCCAATAGTTGGTGACTGTACGGCTAAATGCAATGGCCGCTGTATGGCAAGGATCAACCTTGCGCGCTGTAGTCTGAAAAAACTGCTTACACCTTTACAAGGATTTTGTTCATGACCGATGCCACCTCCGCACGCCTGCGGCCCCTGGCAGACACCTCTCCGTCGGCTGTGGTTGCAGGCTTCATTGCCATGCTCACCGGCTACACCAGTTCGCTGGTACTGATGTTCCAGGCCGGCCAGGCGGCCGGGCTGACCACTGCGCAGATTTCGTCATGGATCTGGGCGCTGTCCATCGGCATGGCGGTGTGCAGCATCGGCCTATCGCTGCGCTATCGCACCCCCGTCACCGTGGCCTGGTCCACCCCAGGCGCTGCCTTGCTGATCACCAGCCTGGGCGGGGTCAGCTATGGCGAAGCCATTGGCGCCTATATCACCTGTGCCGTACTGGTCCTCATCTGTGGCCTGACCGGCAGCTTCGAGCGCCTGGTCAAACGCATTCCGGCCTCGCTGGCCTCGGCACTGCTGGCGGGCATCCTGTTCAAGATCGGCAGCGAAATCTTCGTCGCCGCCCAGCACCGCACGTTGCTGGTGCTGGGCATGTTCTTCAGCTACCTGCTGGTCAAGCGCCTGTCGCCACGCTACTGCGTACTGGCCGCGCTGTTGGTGGGCACGGCATTGTCCGGCGCGCTGGGCCTGCTGGACTTCAGCGGCTTCCACCTGGAAGTGGCCAAACCAGTATGGACCACACCCAGCTTCTCGTTGGCGGCAACCATCAGTATCGGCATTCCACTGTTCGTAGTGGCCATGACCTCGCAGAACATGCCCGGCGTGGCCGTGCTGCGTGCCGACGGCTACCAGGTGCCCGCCTCGCCGCTGATTTCGGCCACCGGCTTTGCCTCGCTGCTGCTGGCGCCATTCGGCTCGCATGGGGTCAACCTGGCGGCGATCAGCGCAGCGATCTGCACCGGGCCGCATGCCCATGAAGACCCGAGCAAACGCTACACCGCGGCGGTGTGGTGCGGGATTTTCTACGGCATTGCCGGGGTGTTCGGGGCGACCTTGGCGGCATTGTTTGCGGCATTGCCTAAGGAGCTGGTGCTGTCGATTGCCGCACTGGCGCTGTTTGGTTCGATCATGAACGGGCTGACCGTGGCCATGAGCGAGGCGCGCGAGCGTGAGGCGGCGGTGATTACCTTCATGGTCACGGCTTCGGGGTTGACCCTGTTCTCGATAGGCTCGGCGTTCTGGGGGATTGTGGCGGGGGTGCTGACCTTGATGATCCTGAATCCGCGCAGGGGATGACGGTAGAGAGGCGCTGGGGTTGAGATCGAGCGCCGCCCGCGCGGCGCTCGATCTCAAAACCCACAAAGCACTTTGAACCTGGCACCTGGCACCTGGCACCTGGCACCTAAAGCCTGAAATGCCCCACCATCCCTTTCAAATCAGCCCCCAACTGCGCCAGCTCCACACTCGACCGGGCATTGTCCCGCATCGCCAACGCCGCCTGATCCGCACTGCCGCGAATCTGCGTGACGCTACGGCTTATCTCCTCCGCCACCGAGCTCTGCTGCTCGGCCGCCGCGGCGATCTGCTGGTTCATCTGCTGAATCAATGACACCGCCGCGGCAATGCTGCCCAGCGCACTTTCCGTCTGCAGCGCATCGGCCACCGCCAGGCGCACCAGCTCGGCACTGCCACGGATCTGCGCCACCGATTGCTGGGCATTACCGCGCAGGCTGGCGACCAGTGTCTCGATCTGCTCGGTGGATTGCCGGGTACGCCGCGCCAACGCGCGCACCTCATCGGCCACCACGGCAAAACCACGCCCTTGCTCACCGGCGCGAGCTGCCTCGATGGCGGCATTGAGCGCCAACAGGTTGGTTTGCTCGGCCACGCTCTTGATCACTTCCAGCACGTCGCCGATGGTGTGAATTTCGGCACTGAGGCTGTCGATGCCAGCGCTGGCGGTTTCCGCCGCCGCCGCCAACTGCTCGATGCGCTGCATGCTCTGGCGCACCACCTGCTGGCCGGTGTCGACTTTCTCGTCCGCTGCCTGGGCCGCTTGCGCCGCCTCTTCGGCATTGCGTGCCACATCGTGCACGGTGGCGGTCATCTGCTGCATGGCGGTGGCGACCTGCTCGGTTTCTTCCTTCTGGCTGCCCACCTCGCGATTGGTCTGCTCGGTCACCGCCGACAACGCCTGGGCGTTGCCAGCCAATTGTTCGATGCCCTGCTGCAGGCCGCTGACAATACCCGAAAGCCCCGCCGCCATCTGCTGCATGGCCTGCATCAGTTGCCCCACCTCGTCCCGGCGCGGCGCCTGGGCGTCCAAGCCCAGCTCACCCGCAGCGATACGCTGGGCGCGGGCGATGACATGCTGGAGAGGGCCGACGACCGCACGGGTAATCATCCAGGCCGCCAATACACCGACGATCAAGGCCAGCACCGTGGCCAGGCCGATGGCAACGGCATTACGCTGCAGCTCGCCCTGCAGAGCCTGCTCCTGCCCCAGATAGGCCTGGTCGACTTGCCCGGTCACTTGCTCGGCACTGGTTTGCAACTGCGCCTTTAGCCCCTGCTCGCGGGCCAACTGGTCGGTGTATTCGTTGAGTTTTTCCGAGAAGCTGCCAATGTGCCCGGCCACTTCGCCAAGCACACTCTGGTAACCGGCATCGCCAACCGCACCCTGCAGCTGGCTGACCAGGCTGGCGGCCTCCACCGTCTGGGCAATTCGCTCCTGGCTCACGCCCTCTTCGCCCTTACGGCTTTTTTCCAGGCGCACCCGCGCTTCGTCCATGGCCTGCAGCATCAGCCGCGACACCTGTGCCACTTGCGCAGCTTGCTCAAGGAACTCACCACCCTGCTGGCCCTGGGACTGCTTGAGCGTGTACACACCGTCATCGGCCAGGCCGGCCTGCAGCACATCGAGGTTGTTGGCCACGCTGGACACCGACCAACTGGCCATGTCCAGCGCCAGCTCCTTGGCCTGCACCGCCTCGACAAAGGCCTCGAATGCCTGGCCATAGGCGGCAAGATCGGTTTGCGCCGCCGCCAGCGCCGGCAGGCCCCGGGCACGCTCGGCCAGGCCCTGCAGGCCGCTGCGCAAGGCCTCGGCCTGCTGCATGTCGGAGCGCAGGGCAAACGCCTGCTCGTGCTGACGCAAGCGCAACAGGTCGGTATTGAACTGGGCCAGCTGGCGCAAGCTGTCGAAACGCTGGCCGACGCTGTGCAACGCAGCGACGCCGATGGCTGCCACCGCCAGTGTCAACAGCAGCACCAGGGCAAAGCCCAGGCCGAGTTTGCGGGCCATGCCCAGGTTGGCCAGCACACCGTGCTTGCTCGCGCCCATCGCCGACTCCCCTTCTGCTTGCGAGGTTATCCGAAGGCCAAGGGTGGCAACGTTGCCAGCCTGTGAACAAGGGCCTGGCGTCAGAATAGTGTCAAATAGCTATGTGCGTGTCGTTATCAGCTTGGCCGAGGTCGCCCCTGCGTGCGGGAGGAGTGCCTGGCTCAGATCGCCGTAGCCCCACCATCGACCGTCAGGCAATGCCCGGTGGTAAACGCCGCACCGTCGCTACACAGGTACAGCACCGCGCTGGCGATTTCCTCAACCTTGCCAATGCGCCCCACCGGGTGCATGGCGGCGGCGAACTCGGCCTTGCGCGGGTCGGCCTCGTAGGCACGGCGGAACATGTCAGTGTCGATCACCGCCGGGCACACGGCGTTCACGCGGATGCCCTTCTTGGCGTACTCGATGGCCGCCGACTTGGTCAGGCCAATCACCGCATGCTTGCTGGCGCTGTAGATGCTCATCTTCGGCGCCGCCCCCAGCCCCGCCACCGAGGCCGTGTTGACGATGACCCCACCGCCCTGGGCCAGCAGCAAAGGCAGCTGGTACTTCATGCACAACCACACGCCCTTCACGTTCACACCCATGATGGCATCGAACTCTGCCTCGCTGCCTTCCGCCAGACGGTGTTGCTCGATCTCGACCCCAGCGTTGTTGTAGGCATAGTCCAGCCGACCGCAGGTGGCGATCAGGCGCTCGTGCAGCTGGCGCACCTCGGTGTCGCGGGTAACGTCGCAGGCAATGAACAGCGCTTCGCCACCCGCCGCGTGGATCAGCGCCACAGTGGCTTCGCCGCCGACCGGGTCAAGGTCGGCCACCACCACCTTCAGGCCCTCGCGGGCGAAAGCCAGGGCGGTTGCCCGGCCAATACCGGCGGCAGCGCCAGTCACCAGGGCTACCTGGCCAGAAAAGGTCATGCTCATCGCGTGCTCCTGTGGGGGGTTAGGTGGGGTTCAGAGCATAGCCAGCCACCGCTCGGCCGGGCAGCATCATCACACCAACGGTTGGGCTACCATGCCTGTCAGTGATGTTAACGACCTGCCTAAATCAACAAGGTAGATTGAACACCTCACTCTCTCCACTGCCCACAAGGACCCGCCATGACCCAGACCAACCGCCGCTTCCTGCTTGCCAAACGCCCGGTCGGCGCCGTGCGCCGTGACGACTTCAGCTTCGAGACCGTGCCCGTCGAACAACCCGGCGAAGGCCAGGTGCTGGTGCGTAACCTGTACCTGTCGCTGGACCCCGCCATGCGCGGCTGGATGAACGAAGGCAAGTCCTACATCCCGCCCGTGGCCCTGGGCCAGGTAATGCGTGCGCTGGGTGTGGGCGAAGTGGTCGCCTCCAACCACTCGGCATTCAAACCAGGCGACCACGTCAGCGGCGCGCTTGGGGTGCAGGACTATTTCACCGGCGAGCCCCAGGGCCTGCACAAGATCGACCCCAACCTGGCCCCCCTGCCCCGCTACCTGTCGGCGCTGGGCATGACCGGCATGACGGCCTACTTCGCCCTGCTGGATGTTGGCCAGCCCAAGGCCGGCGACACCGTGGTCATCTCCGGCGCGGCCGGTGCGGTGGGCAGCATTGTCGGGCAAATTGCCAAGGTCAAAGGGTGCCGCGTGGTCGGCATTGCCGGCGGCGCCGAGAAGTGCCGGTACCTGCTGGACGAGCTGGGCTTTGACGGGGTGATCGACTACAAAGCCGAAGACGTACTGGCTGGCCTGAAGCGCGAATGCCCCAAAGGCGTGGACGTGTACTTCGACAACGTCGGCGGCGAGATCCTCGATGCCGTGCTGACGCGCATCAACTTCAAGGCCCGCATCGTGATTTGCGGCGCGATCAGCCAGTACAACAACAAGGAAGCGGTGAAGGGGCCGGCCAACTACCTGGCGCTACTGGTGAACCGTGCGCGTATGGAAGGGTTTGTGGTGATGGACTACAGCAAGGACTACGGCAAGGCCGCGCTGGAGATTGCCGGGTGGCTGGCCAGTGGGCAGGTGAAGAGCAAGGAAGATGTGGTGGAGGGGTTGGAGACCTTCCCCGAGACGTTGCTGAAGCTGTTCAGTGGGGAGAACTTTGGCAAGTTGGTGCTGAAAGTCTAACCCTCAAAAGCCTGCGCCGCCCCTCCTTTAGGAGCGGCGCCCCATTGAAGTCGGGCCTCAGCCCGTGTTGTGGCACTTTCACCGCTTGCAGTTTCCCCCTTCCACCGTACATTCAGGCATCTACAAGAACCCATTGCGCAAGGTAGCGACAAGGTGGGCAACCAATGCAGCAACGCTTGAATGCCGGACTGGACCTTTGCAGGATCGCCGCCTGCTTCATGGTGATAATCCTTCACATCGCATCAGCCGGGGCACTGCAACTGGATGACAACTGGATGTCCTCCAACATCTACAACTCCTTGGTCAGGTCTTGCGTCCCCCTGTTCCTGATGCTGTCTGGCGCCCTGCTGTTGAACCGAACAGAGGGTGCAATCACGTTCTACCAGAAGCGCTTTGTGCGCATACTGCCGCCGCTGCTGTTCTGGTCGGTGTTCTATGCGCTGTGGCGCACGACCCTGGGCACCGGGCACGGCAGCTTGTGGCAAGCGGCAGTGGCCATGCTCCACGGCCCTGTCTACTACCACCTCTGGTACCTGTACGCGATCATCGGCATTTATTTGTTCATGCCCTACATGGCCAAGGTCTACCAGCATTGCGGGGCACAGGAGAAGCGAGTGTTCCTGGGCCTGTGGCTAGTGATCAGTTGCCTGCTGCCCACCGCCGCACAGTTCAACCCTACATTGGCCAACGTGGTCCATACCTATGAGCTGTTTACGTTCATGGGGTTTGCCGGCTATGCATTCCTGGGCGCCTATGTTTACGAACAAATTCGGCTGCACGGCCCGGGCAACGCCTGGGTAAACCTTGCCGGCTTCGCCACCAGCGGCGCCCTGACCGCCGCCGCCACGCATGCCGTGTCCATGCAGCACGGCGAGCCCAACCAGGTTTTCTATTCCTACGTATCTCCGTTGGTGGTGCTGGCCGCCATCTGCGCCTTTCGCCTGCTGCTTGCGCTGGGCGGGCACCTTGTACAGCACAGTAAGCTGCTGGCCGAGCTGTCGGGTTGTACGTTGGGGCTGTACTGCTTGCACGTGTTCATCATGAACAGGGCCAGCATCTTCTATGGCCCGCTGATCGAGGGGCATTCGCTGGCGTGGTTGATACCGTTGCTGGCAGTGGCTGTTTTCGTGCTGACTTTGGTACCGATCTACTTGCTCAGGCTGTTCAAGCCGGTGCGCGCAGTGATCTGATTCCAGCTACCGAAGATGGGTGAAAAACCTGCACACACAGCCTGCAGAAACAAAAAAGGCCAGCACGCTCGTGCTGGCCTTCTTCCACAATCGCAGGCTACTTACGCGCGAATCTCCGCCACCACTGCCGCCAGCGCTTGCGCTGGGTCGGCTGCCTGGCTGATCGGCCGGCCGATCACCAGGTAATCCGAACCCGCATCCAGTGCCTGGCGCGGAGTGAGGATACGGCGCTGGTCATCCTGCGCGCTACCCGCCGGGCGAATGCCCGGGGTCACCAGTTGCAGCGACGGGTGCGCCGCCTTCAGCGCGGGGGCCTCAAGCGCCGAGCACACCAAACCGTCCATGCCGGCCTTTTGCGCCAGTGCCGCCAGGCGCAGCACCTGCTCCTGCGGGTCGACATCCAGGCCAATGCCAGCCAGGTCTTCGCGTTCCATGCTGGTCAGCACGGTCACGCCAATCAGCAACGGCTGCGGGCCGCTGCGCTTGGCCAGCTCTTCGCGGCAGGCAGCCATCATGCGCAGGCCACCGGAGCAATGCACGTTGACCATCCACACACCCATCTCGGCGGCGGCCTTTACCGCCATGGCGGTGGTGTTGGGGATGTCGTGGAACTTCAGGTCGAGGAACACTTCGAAGCCCTTGTCGCACAGGGTTTCGACAATGCCCGAAGCGCTGCTGGTAAACAGCTCCTTGCCAACCTTTACCCGGCACAGCGCAGGGTCAAGCTGGTCAGCCAGCTTCAGGGCGGCCTCACGGGTAGGGAAATCCAGGGCGACGATCAGGGGCGTCTGGCAGGCGGACATGGCAGGGTCTCTTGGCAAGTCGAAAACGGCGCGCATTGTAAACGAAGTGACGCAAGCTTTGGGGCCCGCGGGTCACGGAATTGGCCCGGCAGTGGCTGGCTTCTATAATTGAACCAATGGAACGGGCAAATGCTCAAAATTCGTACAAGCGCTGCCCACTAGCCGCTATAGGAGAACGACAATGCCCTGGTATGCCTGGCTGATCCTCATCATAGCCCTCGGCTCCATCGTCGGTGGGTTGATGATGCTGCGCGACACGGCAAAAAAATTGCCACTGACCGAAGACCAACTGCGCAAGGTGCATGAGCGCAATGCCGAGGCAGATGCCAAGGACGCGCAGGACCGTTAAAAGGGTTAAACAATGGGTTTGAGACGCCGTGGCTTCAGGCAACTTTTTGACGCTCGGCAAAACACTTAATTAACCTATTGTATTGTCTCGTTTTTTATTTTTATAAACGCCCCCCCCCTTTTCCAAACAAAGCCGCACCCACAAGCGATTGCATCTCTCTTGTGGGCGCGGCCTCGCGCCGCGATGGGCTGCAAACCAGCCCCAAAAAAGCAATTAGCAGCCCCAAGCCAGCTGGCTGCCTGCCCGTCCCTTACTCCACCATCACCTTGTCACGATTCCGCTCCAGCAGGGCATTGCCTATCCCCTTGATCTCCAGCAGTTCATCCACCGAAGCAAACGGCCCATGGGCCTCGCGGTAGGCCACGATGGCTTCGGCCTTGGCCTTTCCTATCCCGTTCAACTCCTTCTGCAAAGTCAGCGCATCGGCCTTGTTCAGGTCCAGCCGAGGCGCTTGCTGGGCCTGCGCCTGAGCCACCACGGGTACCGCTTCGGGCGCCGACGGGGCGCTGGCCGGTGCTGCGCTAAGGGAGAACGACAGGCTGGCGAACAGTGGCAGCAGCAGGTACGACAGAACGTTGTTACGCATGGAAGAACACTCCTTGGGTTGGTCGATTTTCAGCAGCCGCTTTCCTTCGGCTGCGCAACTAACCCTAGCGGCCCTGCCATTTTGCGAACAACAACTAGGCCCGTTTAATCGTTACGGGATCAGACATTGAAAAAACCAACTTCGGCCATCCAAAAATGATGGCGTTACGCCATGTTTCAAGTTAACTTCATGAAAAAGAGGCAATGGCAAAACGCCGCCAGGTAAATTCCCGTTTAACCTCGGCTTCATTCAGACCAAACGCCGTTGCTTTTCCTACAAGCCTTGCCGGACAAGGCCCCCGCCCGTTCGTCGTATACGTTAGTGATATTGACTTTGTTGGCATGATGTCTGAATAACATTAAACAATCGTTTTTATTGATCATTCAGACAAAAATAGGATCCAATCCATCGATACTTGTCGGCAATTTCCTACGATCAGGGGAAAAAAACGTGCCAGATGGGATGTCATATTGATGACAAAGTGATAAATTTACCGTCATTGGACAACAGCTATGCTTGAAGGATCCGAGCAAAATGAAATCTTTTTCATATCATCCACTGGAACCGCTCGGTATACCGCGCGCGATTCCAGCCAGGCCAACCCCCCCGGCCGACCTGCGTATCCCCTGAGTCAGCATCTGTAGCTCCCAGTTCTAATCGCCTTCACTCAACACACAGAAGAACGTTGCCGTGCCCCTCAAGACCCTCACTGTATTTGGCACCCGCCCGGAGGCCATCAAAATGGCACCTCTGGCTCTCAACCTTGCTCAGGACGACCGTTTCGAGTCGCGTGTTTGCGTAACTGGCCAGCACCGCCAGATGCTCGATCAAGTGCTGGAACTGTTCGAGATCACGCCAGACTATGATCTGAACATCATGAAGCCTGGCCAGGATCTGACGGACGTGACCACGGCGATTCTGCAGGGGCTGAAGCCTGTACTGGCCGAGTTCAAACCGGATGTGGTCTTAGTGCATGGCGATACCGCAACAACTCTGGCCACCAGCTTGGCTGCCTATTACCAGCAGATCCCAATCGCTCACGTTGAAGCAGGCTTGCGTACTGGCAACCTCTATTCGCCGTGGCCAGAAGAAGGCAACCGCCGCTTGACCGGCGTGCTGGCAGCTCTGCACTTTGCCCCCACTTCAACCTCCCATGACAACCTGCTACGGGAAGGAATCAACCCAGCGCAAATCCACACCACAGGCAACACCGTGATTGACGCGCTTATGGAAGTTGTGAAGAAGCTGGAAAGCCCCGAGCTGAAAGCCAAGTTCCAGCAGCAATTCGATTTCCTCGAAGAAAAGCGCCGGATGATCTTGGTAACAGGTCACCGTCGCGAGAACTTCGGCGATGGATTCTTGCGCATTTGCCAAGCACTGAAAGACACAGCAGAAGAATTCCCGGAAGTCGACATCGTCTATCCGGTACACCTGAACCCGAACGTTCGTGGCCCAGTAAACAGCCTGCTCTCAGGGATTAGCAACGTGCACCTGATCGAGCCGCTCGACTACCTGCCATTCGTCTACCTGATGAATCGCTCCCACCTGATTCTCACCGACTCCGGCGGCATTCAAGAAGAAGCGCCGTCGCTGGGCAAACCCGTGCTGGTCATGCGAGATACCACTGAACGTCCGGAAGCAGTTGCTGCCGGAACTGTTCGCTTGGTTGGCACGACTGCGGAGGCAATTACTCAGAACCTTCGCGAATTGCTCACAAACGAAGAGGCGTATCGCCAGATGAGCGTAGCGCACAACCCATATGGAGATGGACGAGCCTGCGCTCGCATTCTCGAAAACCTCGCAAAAACAATCTGACCAACCTTTATCTCTCGAGAATCGCGCATGAGCTTTGAAAAAATCTCCGTCATCGGCCTGGGTTACATCGGCCTGCCTACCGCCGCTATCTTCGCATCGCGCAAGAAGAAGGTAATTGGCGTAGACATCAACCAGCACGCTGTAGACACAATCAACCGTGGTGAAATCCACATCGTTGAACCAGAACTGGACATGCTGGTGCACGCCTCGGTTACCGAAGGCTACCTGCGTGCTACCACCCAGCCAGAAGCAGCGGACGCTTTCCTGATTGCAGTGCCGACTCCATTCAAGGAAAACCACCAGCCAGACCTGACCTACATCAAAGCAGCTAGCGAGGCGATTGCCCCGGTTCTGAAAGCTGGCGACTTGGTAATTCTAGAATCCACCTCTCCAGTTGGCGCGACTGAAGCCATGGCCGATTGGCTCGCAGCCGCTCGCCAGGACTTGACGTTCCCCGCCACTCACGGCGAGAACTCCGACATTCGCATCGCTCACTGCCCCGAGCGGGTTCTGCCAGGGCACGTACTGCGAGAGCTAGTAGAAAACGACCGGATCATCGGTGGTCTGACGGCTAAGTGTTCTGCTGCCGCAGTTCGTCTGTACAAGAGCTTTGTCGAAGGCGAGTGCATCATCACCGACGCCCGCACTGCTGAAATGTGCAAATTGACTGAGAACAGCTTCCGCGACGTAAACATCGCGTTCGCCAACGAATTGTCGATGATCTGCGACAAACTGGGCGTCAACGTTCGCGAACTAATCCGTCTCGCCAACCACCACCCGCGCGTCAATATCCTTCAGCCAGGCGCCGGCGTCGGTGGCCACTGCATCGCTGTGGATCCATGGTTCATCGTCAGCAAAACCCCAGAGCAAGCTCGCTTGATCCGCCAAGCACGTGAAGTCAACGACTATAAGCCTGAGTGGGTAATCGAGAAGATCAAGCATCAGGTAGAAGCCTGGACCAAATCCAAAGGCTCGATGCCTCGTGTTGCGGTACTGGGTTTGGCGTTCAAGCCGGATATCGACGACCTGCGCGAAAGCCCGGCCTTGAGCATTACCGAAACGCTGTCGGCACAACTGGATTCGCAACTGCTGATCGTTGAGCCAAACATCGAGGCACTGCCTAAAAACCTGGCAATCCATAAGCAAGTGGATCTGGAAGCCGCAGTTGAGCAAGCCGACATCTTTGCCGTACTGGTCAAGCACCGTGACTTCGCTGAACTGACCAAGGTGGCACGTGCCAGCTCGGTTGTTCTGGACTTCGTGGGCCTTGAGTAGGAGATAATTCGGTGCTGCCCTTCAAGCAAAAAGCCGTTTCGCTGCTTGGCAAGATCAAGCGAAAAGTAAAGGCCGTTGTAAGACAACAACGTTCGAGCCCGCTCAACGTTCATGAAAAGCATCTGAACAAGAAGCATCTCTCCTACCGGATGATGAACGCTGCCTCGGGGTCGAACTTCAGAATCGATGGCGAACTGTATTGCCCACAAGAGGCAATTGCGAAAGCCGCCGTGTTCTCGGTCGTTTACTACAACGCTGCTGGAAGGGTGGTCACCGCTCCGGAGAAGCTGTTCGGCTTCTCCACTTCCGACCGGTTTGGCAACTACAAGTATCTTTCTGCCTCCCCGGAAGGTGAACCGTTTACCGTTTTCCTGACGCTTCCTGACGGGGCGACAGGATTCCAGCTCAAGCTGATTTCGATCAAGAAGCTGCTGGATATCTACCTTAAGCCTGGCTCCAGGCTTGAACCGATCAAAATTAAACATAAACAGCTCACCTCTTCGATCATCAGCACTATCGAGCGCCACCAAGCCAGCAAACAGCCGGTGACGTTGGAGATGCTGGCCAGGGCTGCCAAGCCAATCGAAAAAGTGAAAAACAAGTATGTAGTACTGATGTACTGCTACGAATATTTCGCCAAAACGTCTGTCGATACCGCTATTTTCTTCGGGCGACTGGCATTTATGGCACATCCTAATCATGACCTTTTGGTTGACTTACGTGGGTTGCTGACCCATGCAGGCCGCCTTTATGAGCTTGAGGACTTCCTGAACGAAGCCGCCAAGCTGAACGATCAAAAAGGCTGGAACGTTTCGTCTCACCGCGTGGCCGACGATATCGACAAACTCGAAAACGGTTTTCCGTTCCCTATCGCTCGTTCAGCGCCGGATTATGTCCCAGGTAATTCTGTTCTTTACCTGCTGCATAACTCCTTGCCTTACAACTCAGGGGGTTACGCCACGCGCACGCATGGCCTGCTCAAAGGAATCAAAGCAGACGGACGATACGTCGCCCATGCAGTTTCGCGTCCGGGATTCCCTACTGACTCCAAGCAGCATATCAGCACGAAGCTGCCAGATATTATCCCGGCAGAAGATGTGGTCGACGAAATTCGCTACCTGCGTTGCGATCAGAAAACACGTAAGAGTAGCCTGACCCTAACAGAGTACGTTGATAACTTTGCCGAACAGCTGGTGACTTACGCCAAGGCCAACCAGGTTAAAGTCATCCACGCGGCGTCCAACTATCCGAACGGTTTGGCAGCAATTAAAGCTGCCCGCCAGGTTGGCATCAAGTCGGTATACGAGGTTCGTGGACTGTGGGAAATTACCCGAATGTCACGGCAACCTGAGTGGGAGCATACCGAGCAATATGCCTTTAACGCCAAGATGGAAGCTGAGGCCTGCATTCATGCTGATGCGGTCATAACCATCACGAAGGCACTGAAGGATTTGATGGTAGAGCGTGGAGTAGATCCGGCTAAAATTATTGTTGCGCCTAACTGCGCGCACACCCATTTGTTTGAGCCCGATGTTCCAAAAGACATCGAAATGTCGGCAAAGCTTGGTATCGCTTCTGATGAAGTGGTCATTGGCTACGTCGGTTCGATCGTTAACTATGAAGGCCTGGACGATCTGATGCGTGCGGTTGCCATGCTTCGTGACCGAGGAGTGAAGAACTTCAAGTTCCTGCTAGTAGGTGACGGTGCTGTACTCCCTCAGCTGAAATTGATGATTGAAGAGTTCAACCTCCATGAAATCGTCATCTGCACGGGTCGGGTACCTCACCACGATGTGCCGCGCTATTATTCCCTCATCGATATAGCACCATTCCCTCGCAAGCCTTATCTGGTATGCGAGACCGTATCGCCGTTAAAGCCGTTTGAGGCACTGGCAAGCGGGAAAGCGATTCTTGTATCCAGCTGCGCTGCGCTCACTGAGATTATTGAAGACGGTTACAACGGCTTAGTCTTCGAAAAAGGCAATGTGGAGGCGTTCTGCGACCAGCTCCAGCGTATGATCGAAGATAGCGAATTACGCATGAGTCTAGGCCGCCAAGGGCGTGAATGGGTGTGTCGTGAGCGTGACTGGAGCGTGGTGTCGAGCAAGGTAGCCGACTTGTATGCCTCTCTCGAGGCTCTTGTACCTTCCACTGCCATCCAGAACTCCCCTCTACGGGTTGCCGAACGCCAGAACTGATCATTAAGCCATGTCGATAACTATAGATCATCGCCGCGATAAAAATTCAACGGCCCAACTGTTGCCGGTTAAATGCTTTCTGCATCACACCTTTGTCGAAGAAAGCAGTGCCGACATTGCAGATCAATGTATCTCTGCGTATGCGCAAGTTGGCGGCAAAGTAGCGGATCCGACGTTTGATTTCCACGTCGACTGGGAGTCGGAAAAACGCAGTACCGATATTAATTGGCGAATGAAATTACAGGGCTGGACTTTCCTGTACCCTGTCATTTCCTGCTTCGACTCGTCTGAAGCAAAGCAAGAGCTCTTACAATCCTTCCTGGAGGTATTGAAAGAGTGGTGGGCACTACACGGCGATACTTCCGACGGCATCAGCAGCGCCCAAAAGCCCAAAAGCTACGCTTGGTCCGACCTATCGGTTGGACTAAGGGCTTTGGCCTGCGCATTTTTCCTAGGGCGCATTCGCCACTTCGAGTTAGAGCTAAGCGAAGCTGATGCTTATGTATTGAACATTGTAATCATGAAACATGTTCAACAGCTTAGCAGTCCCAGTATCTTCAATTTAAACAACCATGGCTTGTATCGAACTCACGGGCTCATGGCGCTTACTTATTCCCTGCCACTGCAAGCGGAGGAGCGCGATACGTTGCGCAGCTATGCCTTAGCGCACATGGAGGATCTCGTAGGCTCGCTTTTCGATAAAAATGGTATCCACCGCGAACACTCGCCGGCATATCACTTTTATGCAACCGAGATCATTCAAGCAATCGACGCTTCGGGCTGGTACAACGCAAGCACCGTGGTCTCAGATTGCGCTGAAAAAGCACAACGCGCAAAAAAATGGATCGCAGACCCCCTACAGCAACCGTTGCGCATAGGCGACTCAATCCCTGTTAAGCTTCACACCTCACTTCCAACCACAGCGCTCAGAGATGAGTTTAACAAGCCCCTAGCATATATTTCGAGTGATTTTCATGACAGTGGCTATGCGGTAGTTCGCTCGAACTGGAACAGCCCGGTTAGTACCTCATCGATGTTATTTATGATGGGTATGCATCACTCCACCATTCACAAGCACCGTGACTGCCTGTCGTTTGAATGGTTTGAAAGTGGAGAAAAAGTGATATGCGACAGTGGGGCCTACTCGCTCAAGCAAGATAATTACGCAAATTACTTCACGAGCACTCGCGCTCACAACAGCCTGGAGATCGAAGGCCTTGATGTACTAAAGATGAAGCCCTATGGGTCAGCCATCGAAAGTACAACTGAGTGCGGTAAAGGCATCTACAAAATCACCGGCGCGCTAAAATTTGCCGCGATCACGCACGCTCGGACAATTTATTTCAAGCCCCGCTGCTGGCTGATCATTATCGACGACTGCGTATTTGCGAAAGCCCGCACCGTGACTCAGTGGTTTCACACTGACCCAGCATATAGACTCACGCAAGCCAATGAAAACGCGATATCGCTACAAGCCGATGAAAGAAGCTTGTTCATTGATTGCTTGGATAGTGAAGCAGCCGCGCAAATTCATCACGGTGATGTCACAAACCTTCAAGGCTTTTTTTGCAATTCGGAAAACAGCGTTAGTGCTGGAACAGCAATTGGCTTCAAATTCTTCGCCAAAGACAAACGTATCATTAGCTGCTTGGCATTGGGCAAGGACGAGAGAAAGGAAGCACTTGACTTCGTAGGCTCAGGTTTCGATACAACATTTGGTGTCAGCAACTCACTCAACATCAGCACCCCCAATGTTTTGCCAGGAATCAGCCATAAGCGCATTACACCTGGCGCCAATCTTGAGCTTGGCAATGGAGAGGGCACCTTTGAAGTTCTTGTTAACAACGTAAACTTCCATTTCTATGCCAACATGAGAGAAAGCAACAAGCTCATCATCATGTTGCCGGGAGCTACAAATCGAGAGAAGGGGCATTTGGACTTCCAGCGCTACAGTTGGTCTAAAAACTTTGACTGCAGTGTTATTGCGTTCACCGATCCTTCAATCAAGTCGAGCAACGATCTAAGCATAGCTTGGTTCCAGAACCACGTCAGCGCCTATGGAATTGAGGCGCTCGGTGTCTTGATCAAAAAAATCTCCAATGATACCGGCTATGCAACAGAGGATATTGCACTGTTTGGCTCATCGGGCGGTGGTTTCACGGCCCTTCAGTTGGCCAATACCTTCCCAGACAGCCCGGTTATAGCCATAAATCCTCAGACTTACCTCTACAATTACAGTCGTCCTCATTTCGAAAAAATGGTTCAACGTTGCTACCCTGGTATGTCTCCGCAAAAGGTCATCAATGACTACAGGAGTCGCCTCGTAGTAGACCTTGACCCGCTTATGCGTAAACAGGCGGCTTATATATTCCAAAACATCCACGATGAAAAGCATCTAAACCTCCACACCAAGTTGCTTTTGAAGTCAATGATTGAAGAAAGCTACTCAGAGCAAAATCTTGACGACCCAATGCGCTCCGACAGGACCTTGCACGTAATTTATTATGCAGACAAGGAAGCGGGGCACACTCCGCCGAACAAGGAAGACACCATCTCAATCATTAACTCCGTCAGAAATGTTTTGAATTTTTAACTACAAAATTTAATCTAATGATATTTTTAGATCAGGAAAAAAAATGAAAATCTCTACTCTCAAATACACCACTTTGGCAGCACTGTTCACCTTCGCTCTCGCAGGCTGCAATGATGCGGAGGCGCCGAAAACGTCGGCAACATCTCAGCCAGCAGCAAGCTACGTTAATGAAGGTCAAGCCGCAGTCGAACTGCCAAACGGTATTAAAGTAGGTGTTGATGGTAAAATCATCAAAACCTTCATCGTAGAAAACAAGAATGGTAAGTTCCAACGCCAAGTAATCGTATTGCCTGCCGAGAAAATGTCTGTAGAGGGCTCTCTTTACTACACTTTGGCCAAACTCGGTTATGCCCGTAAAGCCAAGCCAGAGTCCGAGAACGCTTACAATCTGTCTTATATAAAGAAAAGCACTCCACCTGTACATGCCAGCTACAAGTCCCTGGCAGATGCTAAAGACGGAAAAGCACAAACTCGCCTTGTGCTGACCTGGAAGCTTGAAGACACCAAGACTGAAAGCTGATAAGGGTTAGTCACGCATGCTGCGCAATATAGTAGGATGGTACGTATCTCTTGGCGCTAAAATGTTTCACATTGCGCCTATCAATACGGTTACGGTAGTTATCCTAACATTAGTTTCACAGCTATCACTGTTGCTAACATTCTTCCTTCCGCTTAAGGTCATAATTCTATTGGGCAGTAATGGCATACCCCATTATTATCCTGAATCTTGGCATAGCCTGGGGCACAGCAAGCTAGTGGTGGCTCTGAGCTGCGCAGCAGGCGTATTTTATCTTCTCTACGGAGTTGCAGAACACACAATCAAGTTTTGCGCGGAGCGTGGCGCTAAGCGCATGCTTGAAAAGAGCCAGAAGATTACTCTTTTCCATGACCAGGAAGAGATATCCAGTAGGGCTTATCAGCGCTACGTACAAAGCTTGGCGTCTTTAATATTTATATTTTTGGCAATCACCGGTCTATCTTTCTACTTTCCTAGCCTGGCAGCTTTGCTTGTCACGTACTGCATTGCGACCTATGTTGCCGCCTCACAGCTTTATAAACACAATCATTGGTTTAAGAAGAAAATAGATAGCGGGATCGGCGGAACTGCAAAAGTTCTGACATCGATCGGTTTTCTACTCGCATTTGTATGGATTACATTTGCACTTCTGCAAGATATCCACAAAGGGAAAATGATCGCAATTGTTGCGCTCATACTTTCCCGACAAACAATGCAGCGTCTTTCCACCATCATTCTGGATTTCGCTAACTTGTTGCAACAAAAGCCTCAAATCAGCGCGTTATTCTTCCATGGCCACGTTTTGAAAACTGATAAGCCATTGGCAAATAAAGGATTCTGGTCGCTTCTGGAGCACCGGCGCCGCCAGGCATGGCTTCAGACATTGATTCATGAGCTGCTTGGTGATCACTACAGCATTCAAGACACCGCATGGCACCAGACGGGTGCAAATGATGTGTTTGCATTCAAAGTGATCACTCACAACGGTCAAAAAAATAGTGAAGAATTGTTCTTGGTTAAGATTTACGCTAGCCATAGAAGAGAGCTCGCCATGCAAGAGGCGACACTGCTGGCCAGTAAGAATGCAAAGACGCTCCCCACTCCAGAATTTCTGGGCGCCACACACCTGGACAACTATCACTGTCACATATTTGCTTGGCAAGACGCCAGAAAATCAATCCCCAAGGAAGTCAAGCCCGGCGGGATGGAGATTTCCACAAGTTTGATGGCTTTCACACCTCCACCTGCACTCGTCTCGCGTTACTGCCGCTCGCGACCACTTCTGTGGCAGAGGCTTGACTCAACGGTGATTGATCGCTTGAGGCTAGGATCCCAAAGCGAAGGTGCACAGCAAATCGTAGACCGATTTTCTGAGTATTTACCAAAAATTGAAAAGAATTTGGAAGCCCTTCCGCTTCAAATTGTGAATCCTGACGTGAACGTGGATACTCTTCAGCAGTTCTCGGATGGGAATTTTGCACTATGCCACTGGGGCCGATGGAGTTTGGAGCCAATTGGCGCTGGATGGCCAATTCTTGAGACAGATCTGCAGCGACTGGTTGAGCGCTTTGAAGATATTCGTTGCAAGCGAAGCGAATTTTCTAACGTACATGTACAGCACATTGTATTATGTGCACTTCTGTATGCTTTAGAGCGCCTGCTGCAGCGCCAGCAGTTCGCCAGCGCATTCAATATGCTCCCGGACATCCTAGAAAAACTAGAGGCACAAGCCGAGGTGCCGATTCCTGCTTGAGGTACGTATTTGTCCAGAGTAGCCATGCTCGTATGGAATGAGTTTCGCAACGACGCAAGAGTATTGAAAGAAGCTCAGACTCTGCAAAGCGCAGGTCACGAAGTCACCGTTTTTGCCTTGCACACACCGGGCGTCACTCTGCCCAGTGAAATTTTGCCAGGTAACATTGGTGTCAAACGCGTAGGGCGGAGCCCTTTCTGGAAACTGCGCAAGCGGAGTAATTCGCTTGCCAGCGCGAATTCCAACGCCATGGCAGGCCCTGTACCACATCTTAAACCTTACAAGCGGGTGCTACGTATAGCAGCTAGACTCTGGACCCACATGGGCCTCCTCTGGTCAATTGTCAAGTATCGTCCCGATGTCGTACATTCGCACGATGTCAACACTTTACCAACTAGTTGGCTAGCAGCACGAATAAGCCAAGCGCATCTGGTCTATGATGCTCACGAAATCAGCACAAGCCGAGAGGGCTATTCGAGCTTCAGAAGATTAGTAGCTGTAGTAGAGCAAAAGTTAATGCCGCGTGCTGACGGTACTATTACGACCACAACAGCACGAGCAAAATTCTTTGCCCGTGCTTATGCTGTCAACCGTCCTTTGGTTCTCCAAAATCGACCTCGCTTCCAATGCGTAAAAAAGTCCAATCGTATCCGCGATGAACTTAATCTAGCAAATCCTTGGCCAATCGTTCTTTACCAAGGCGGTATTCAGCAGGGCCGTGGGCTTGAGCGTTTGGTTCGTGTGGCCGCCAAAGTACCTGATACATATTTTGTTTTCATCGGTGGCGGTCGCCTTGAAAAAAGTTTGTACTCCATTGTCAGCGAGCTGAATTTACAGGAGCGCGTTCATTTTATTTCCACCGTCGCACTAGATGAACTTCTTAGTTATACGGCGTCAGCAGACGTTGGTGTCCAGCCGATAGAAAACACATGCCTGAACCACTACACAACCGACTCGAACAAGCTCTTCGAATACATTCAAGCAGGACTTCCCGTAGTTGCATCAGACCTGCCTGAGATCAGGCAAATAGTCACAAAACATGATCTAGGCCTACTTGTAAAGCCTGGTTGCGACGAATCTCTTGGCTTTGCAATAAGACTACTTATCAACGACAAGGAGAAGCGGGAGCATCATGCGAAGCAGGCGTTAATTTCTGCGCATGCACTTAGCTGGGAAACTCAAGAAAAAGAGCTAATAGATTTATATCAACGAGTACTTTTCAGCCCATCTCGCACACGTAAGGGAGCGCATGATGCATAAGCGCATCCTCTTACTGACCTTTTTCTTCCCGCCCGATTTGAGTGCTGGCTCGTTTCGCGCCCAAGCGTTATTAGATGCTATTCGTCTACAAACTGGCGAGGACGTTCACATTGATGTGATTACCACTCAGCCAAATCGCTATGAGTCATATTCAGCACCTGCCTCTAAACTTGAACTTGATGGTCGAGTTCGTATAATTCGAATAAAGCTCCCATCTCACAAGAGTGGATTTATAGATCAGTCTCGAGCTTTTATTTGGTTTGCGTTTCAGGCCGCACGCTACATACACTCAGTGCAATACGATCTCGTGGTCGCCACATCATCGCGCTTGATGACTGCTGCACTGGGTGCATGGATAGCCAAAAAACAGCAAACAAAATTATATTTGGATATACGCGACATTTTTGTAAAAAACATCCAGGAGTTGCTCCCCCCCCCTTTTTCCGCACCACTTTCATGGGGCTTCTCGCGACTTGAGCGATGGACGGTTGATCACGCTGAAAAGGTAAACCTTGTTTCGCGTGGCTTTCTTGATTACTTTACAATTCGTTATCCTGAGCGCATATTTTCTCTATATACAAATGGTGTAGATAAAGATTTCATGGACTTCCCCATGAATACAAATGAGCTAACTAGCGCTCCAGAATCACTGCGTATCTTGTACGCCGGTAACATTGGTGATGGCCAAGGTTTGCATTTGATTATTCCAGAGCTTGCACAGCGACTGGAGGGTAAAGCGCACATTCAGGTTGTCGGTGCTGGGTCGCGCGTCGGTCTTTTAAAAGATGCTTTGGAAGGCAAAGGAATCAACAATGTTGAAATTATTGCCCCCATACCTAGAAAAGACCTACTTCGCCTTTATGAAAGCTCCGACGTACTGTTCCTGCATCTCAATACCCACAGGGCCTTCCGTCGCGTACTTCCATCAAAACTCTTTGAGTACGCAGCTACTGGCAAACCAATCTGGGCCGGTGCCACCGGTTATGCTGCCAAGTTCCTTGCCAACGAAGTCAGCAACTCGGTCGTATTTGATCCTTGTGACGCTGAAGGCGCAATGCAAGCCTTGAAGAGCTTACGCCTCGGCCAGGTTTCACGACCGGACTTTATTGAGCGATACTCTCGAAATCGAATAATGCGCCCGATGGCCAGGGAAATACTTGAGCTACTTGAGCCGTCATAGAATATTCATTCAATATATCCACCACAAGTACAGCAACAGGACAAGCTTTTATGATTTTTTTCGCTTTACCCCCATCAAGTCAACTTAGATATCAGCCAATAACTCGAAAAGCATTCTGCTTTTGATGTCTGTAGAGAATTAAATCTCGCATCACAATAAACACCAAAGATACTGCTAAAGCTTTAATATATTTTCAATGGCCCCATGACAGGGAAAACAAAAATGCAAGGCAAACACCTGGCCTACCGTCCAGATATAGACGGGTTACGGGCTTTGGCCGTACTGGCCGTTGTGATTTTTCACTTCAACAAAGAATGGCTTCCAGGTGGGTTCGTCGGTGTCGATATTTTCTTCGTAATATCTGGATACCTGATCACCGGCATCATAATTCGACAAGTATTATCTGGGAATTTTTTATTTTCTGATTTTTATATTCGACGCATACGCAGGATTGTACCAGCCACTCTTTTCGTGACGCTGTGCACCTTAATTTTCGGCGCATTATTTATGCTCCCCGAGGATGTTAAGTCTCTTTCAAAGTCGGCGATAGCTGCTACATTTTCGCTTGCAAATGTCTATTTTTGGAAATTTCTAGACACCAGTTACTTCGCAGCCTCATCTGACACCATCCCTCTACTGCACTTATGGTCATTAGGCGTAGAAGAACAATTTTATCTAATTTGGCCAGCACTTTTGCTAATTTTGTTTAAAATTGGCGGAAAAAAACTTTTAACTTTCGCAGCCTTATCTATTGCAGCCGTATGCTTCTGGATTGGCCAGCATACACTCCTTTCCGACCCGAGCTTTGCATACTACATGCTACCTGCAAGGGCTGGTGAGTTGCTGGTTGGCGCAGTCACATATTGGATTTGTGAGAAAAATTCCGGCAATTCATCACGGTGGGTATCGAATTTACTTGCGACCTTGGGTACAGCCGGGCTTACTTGGTCACTGTGGTGTATTCGTGAAAACGACGGTTTTCCAGGCTTTATATCAGTAATTCCCGCTATAGCCACTGCCTTGGTAATTGCCTCTGGCACCTTTGGGAAAAATTTCTTAGCTTCCATTATTTCAGTTCGGCCTATCGTAGCCGTTGGACTCGTATCCTTTTCGCTGTATTTATGGCATTGGCCGGTCCTCGCTTTCTACAGATATGCGTACGGCGAGCCAGTAACACTTGGCGCCATCGCCATCTGCGCACTAGCCATCTGCATGACAACCCTATTTTCATACTTTCAAGTTGAGAAACGGTTTAGGTCTGGCACTTCTAACAAGAAGGCCATTCTCACCGCCATTCCGGCTTCTATAGGTTTAGCAGCAGTATCAACCGGGCTAATTTTAGCCAACGGCGATATTTTAAACCCAATCGTTGAAAAGAACTCATCCAAGGTTGATCTATCTTCTGTAAACACCAAACCAGCATTGGCATACAAGTTCAACTGCCAGCTTGCCAGATTCAACAAGTCCACAATTAACGATCCGCGCTGTCTCATCGGTGATTTGTCAGCAAAACCGTCGATGCTAATTATCGGTGACTCTAATGCTGCTCATTATGTCGGCTTCATCAGAGCGGTAGCTGAAAATAGTAAGCACTCTGCACGCAACATTACCCACAGCGCTTGCGTCCCAATCTCAAATAACAATAGCAAGTATGTCGCCAGCGCGATCAGCAAGTCTTGCGCAAACTATAACTCCAACATATTGAATTACGCAAAAGACTATAGAACCGTATTTATTGCCGCATCTTGGGCAACGTACAATAAATCCGATACTTTTTTTGCAGATTTAGAAAAGCAAATTGCAACGCTTTCAAGCTTGGTACCCAACGTCGTGGTTGGACTCCAAGCACCTCGCTTTGAGAAATACGATAGAGAATGTGCAGAAAAGGCCAGGAAAATACCGCTGCTTAATTGCGAGGCCAGCTCGCGCTACAGTTCATCTTCAGACACTGAGGTCAACCTCAAAATCACCCAGATAGTTTCAAAGTACCCAAATGTCTCTACATTTACGCTAAGAAATTATCTATGCACAAACGGTATCTGTTCAGCATACTTTGATGGTAAACCGCTTTATTTTGACAAGGGTCACCTGAGCATGTACGGGTCTTACACGCTTGGAAAAGCGTACATCCAAAACCCGAACAAGTCGGCGGAGCTTACTTTCTAACGCAGCAAAATGGCCTGGCACAAAATATATGCCAGGCCATCTGCTTATTGAGGTAACCTGTCAACGCTCGCTTGTTTTAAACCTGAGACAACGATCATCTCTTCAAAAAACAATCTCAGCTTCCTTCATAGGATACTGCATGTATCGCTTACCCAACTTATAGGAACCGTACATGCTTAAATGGCTGCTATCGAAATATAGAGGAACACCATCAAGATATGCTGAGCAGGTGCCTTCACCACACAGATAATCTCTCACACTAAACGTAGTTACATTAGGATACCTTGACACAATTTCTCTAATCCTCTTGTTTGTTGCTGTGTCGGTGCTAGAAAGAAATGTGGAACGGCTTTCGCAGTTCAAACCTGGAATCTTTTGAGATTTCTCTGCGCACTGTCTATCATATTTATTGAACCTTGGAACTTGCAGACCGACTACAACCTTCGGCACCTCCCGAGACAGAAGCGCAATCTGCTTCTCAAAATCCTGATAAAACATGTCGTTCTTACTGTAAGTAGCCCATTGAGCAGATATAAATACCACCTTATATCCCTTCGCATACTTAATAGTATTCACACCATAGCGTTCGCATGAGTCAACCCTCACTTTCGACACATATCTTCCTGCGTTCTCGGCAAATGGTACGCATGCGCTATGTGTAATATTTCTAGCAGAGAAGCCTTTGCGCTCGCCGACCAACTTTATGAACCCAAGGTAATGAGCAGCATTTGAGTCACCAATAATCAACATGCTTGGCTTTTTTGAGTTATCTCCAACAATGCAGCGCGACTCATCAATTACGCGAGCGTTGAATTTTTTCATATGACAACTAAAGCTGTAGGCCAGATCCGACTTAACATTAGCAGTTGCAAGATGGAGATCCTTATCCTTACCCATTAAAGGATTTGCAATTTTCCCACCAAGATTAATAATTACAACACCAAAAAAGGCCACAATGGCAGCTACCGAAACCACCTGAAATAGTGTTCTAGCAACCGAGTCTCCTGACCTGAATTTTTTTTCTACCTTAAAATACGAAAATACGGTTGCCAATATCATTACCAAAGTGCATGCGACAACTGCACTCAGGGTATTCGGCTCTCCGTAGGCATATCTGTAAAACGCAAGTACAGGCCAGTGCCATAGGTATAGCGAGAAAGAAACCAGGCCTACTGCGACCAATGGACGAGTAGAAAGAGCTGTTGTAACTGCTGACTTTCCAAAGGTGCCAGATGCGATCAGTAATGCTGTTGAAACAGCAGGTACGGCCGAGATAAATCCAGGAAACCCTCCCGTTTCGCGAACGAACAGTAGTGACCATGCAAGGCCGATAGAACCAATAACCGCTAGCAACCCAGATGTCCATGCGCGCGCACGATACTCGGTACTTTGGCACATCCAGTAGGTCATCGCTCCAATGATCAGCTCGCCCGCCCTAGATGGCAGCATATAATAAGAGTAGCTTGGATCTGATACTATCGTCTTCTGCCCAATCCAAAAACTACAAGCCGCCAACACCACTACCATAAACATAAAATATTTACGGCTTATAAATTTAAACCCCAACACCAAAGCGGCAGGCCATATGAGATAGAACTGCTCTTCAACTCCGAGCGACCAAAGATGGAGAAGCGGCACAGTATCTGATGACGCAGCAAAATAACTTATATCTAAAAATCGCCAGAAATAGATGTTGGCAACTGATAAAGTAGCAGCCACTGCCGACTTCGCCAGTGCCATCAAATCTTTCGGGAGCATAAACAGCGCTCCGAAGATCAAGGAAACTACTGTCACAAACAAAGTCGCAGGTATAATCCTACGCATGCGTCTAATATAAAAATCCTGGAACGAAAACCGGCCTGCGTTTATCTGCCTAGTGATAATACCAGTAATCAAAAAACCTGATATTACAAAGAAAATATCTACACCTACAAAACCACCTGGTAACCATTCCTTATTGAAGTGAAAAATCACGACGGCCAATACGGCCAATGCCCGAAGCCCATCTATATCAGGGCGATAGGCTAGGTGTTTGCCTTGCATTGTTGACTTCCCTTTCATGGGGTCTGAGGAAAAAGGGTGCCATTATACCTTTTTGTTCACGGCCTCGGTTCCTTTCAGCCCATGAGGACGCCCACCTTCCGGCAGGGTGGCTTAGATACGAATTGCTTTTCTATTTACTCTCCACTCAGCCAGCCTCAAACCAACCTGATGACCTATGACTCAGGATCATAATCAAGCTGCCTAGCCAAGAGCTGTCTAGATGGACTGCATTTGCGTAACAGCGAACGTAAGATTTTTGAGCAGCGTCAATACCATTCAATAGAACCTCTCAATCAACCTATTGCAGAAAATAGGGAAAGAGGCCTAGCTTGCCTGATTAGTGACTTCGCTGCTCAACCTGCTTACCCCCTAAAAATACTTCGGGGGGGAATCCCTTTTCAATAAACCCTATCCCCCACCAACCGCTTCAAATACTGCCCATACCCATTCTTGGCCAACGGCTCAGCCAGCTTCAACAGCTGCTCCGCCCCAATCCACCCCTGCCGGTACGAAACCTCCTCCGGACAAGCCACCTTCAACCCCTGCCGCCGCTCAATCGTGGCGATGTACCCGCTAGCCTCCAGCAGCGAGTCATGCGTCCCGGTATCCAGCCAGGCATACCCGCGCCCCATGATCTCCACGGACAGCCGGTTCTGCTCCAGGTACACCCGGTTCAGGTCGGTAATCTCCAGCTCGCCTCGAGGAGAAGGCTTGATGCCCTTGGCGATTTCGACAACGTCCTTGTCGTAGAAGTACAAGCCGGTTACGGCATAGCTGGACTTCGGCTTGGCGGGCTTTTCTTCCAGGCTGATTGCCTTGCCCTTGTCATCGAACTCGACCACACCGTAACGCTCGGGGTCGTGCACGTGGTAGGCGAACACGCTGGCGCCTTCGCCGCGGTCCATGGCGTTGCGCAGCAACTGCTGGAAGTCATGGCCGTAATAGATGTTGTCGCCCAGCACCAGCGCCGACAAATCGTTGCCAATGAAGTCTTCACCAATCAGAAACGCTTGCGCCAGGCCGTCTGGCGAGGCTTGCACGGCGTAGCTGATGTTGATACCCCACTGGTGGCCGTCGCCCAGCAGTTGCTCGAAGCGAGGTGTGTCTTGTGGGGTGGAGATGATCAGGATGTCCTGAATGCCCGCCAGCATCAACGTGGTCAGCGGGTAGTAGATCATCGGTTTGTCGTACACCGGCAGCAGTTGCTTGGAAATTGCCAGGGTCGCGGGGTGCAGGCGGGTACCCGACCCGCCCGCCAGAATGATGCCTTTACGCTTCATAGTGGTCATTTCTCGTGTATTTCCGTGAGCATGCGGGCCACTCCCTGGCGCCAGTCTGGCAGGTTCAGGGCAAAAGCCTTCTGCAGTTTGTGGGTATCAAGACGTGAATTGGCCGGTCGCTTGGCCGGGGTCGGGTAGGCGTCGGTCGTCAAAGGGTTGACCTGTTCGGCGTGGGTTTTCAACGCCACGCCTTGTGCCGCCGCCTGCTCGAGCACGAAGCGGGCATAACCGCACCAGGTGGTTTCGCCGCCAGCCGCCAGGTGGTACAGACCGGCCAGGGCCGGGTTGCGACGGGTGGCGGTGATGGCGTGGGCGGTGATGTCGGCGATCAGTTCGGCGCCAGTCGGGGCGCCGTGCTGGTCGTCGATCACGCCCAGGCTGTCACGTTCGCCGGCCAGGCGCAGCATGGTTTTGGCGAAGTTGTTGCCGCGGGCGGCATACACCCAGCAGGTGCGGAAGATCAGGTGCTGGCAACCGGCAGCCTGGATGGCTCGTTCGCCTGCCAGCTTGCTTTCGCCATAGGTATTCAGCGGGCCAACTGCGTCGTCTTCGCGCCAGGGCTGGGTGCCCTGCCCAGGGAACACGTAGTCGGTGGAATAGTGCACCAGCAGTGCGCCGCAGTCGGCGGCAGCACGGGCCAGCACGCCGACGGCTTCGGCGTTTACCTTGAAAGCTTGCTCGCGGTCGCTTTCGGCCTTGTCGACGGCGGTATAGGCGGCGGCGTTGACGATGACATCTGGGGCGTAGGCGCGCACGGTTTCGGCCAGGCCTGGCAGGTTGGCCAGGTCGCCGCAGTGCGCCTGGCTGCGGCTGTTCAGCGCCAGCACCTGGCCCAGCGGGGCCAGGCTGCGTTGCAGCTCCCAACCTACCTGGCCGTCCTTGCCCAGTAGCAGAAGTTTCATGCCGAGCGCCCTGCGTAGTTCTTCTCTACCCAGTCGCGGTAGCTGCCGGACTGTACGTTCTGCACCCACTCCTGGTTGTCGAGGTACCAGGCCACGGTCTTGCGAATGCCGGTTTCGAAGGTTTCAGCGGGTTTCCAGCCCAGCTCGCGCTCCAGCTTGCGGGCATCGATGGCGTAGCGGCGGTCATGGCCGGGGCGGTCGGTCACGTAGGTAATCTGTTCGGCGTAGGGCTTACCGTCGCCGCGTGGGCGCAGTTCGTCCAGCAGTGCGCATACACGGTTGACGATTTCCAGGTTGGGCTTTTCGTTCCAGCCGCCAACGTTGTACACCTCACCGGTGGTACCGGCTTCCAGTACGCGGCGAATGGCGCTGCAGTGGTCTTTGACGTACAGCCAGTCGCGAATCTGCTGACCGTCGCCATACACCGGCAGTGGCTTGCCGGCCAGGGCGTTGACGATCATCAGCGGAATGAGTTTTTCCGGGAAGTGGTACGGGCCGTAGTTGTTCGAGCAGTTGGTGGTCAGTACCGGCAGGCCGTAGGTGTGGTGATACGAGCGCACCAGGTGGTCGCTGGCGGCCTTGCTGGCGGAATACGGGCTGTTTGGCTGGTACTGGTGGGTCTCGGTGAAGGCCGGTTCGTCGGCGGCCAGCGAGCCGTACACTTCGTCGGTGGATACATGCAGGAAGCGGAACGCCTGGCGTGCCTGGTCATTCAAGCCACCCCAATGGGCGCGGACGGCTTCCAGCAGGCGGAAGGTACCAACGATGTTGGTTTCGATGAAGTCTTCGGGGCCGTGGATAGAGCGGTCGACGTGGGACTCGGCAGCAAAGTTGACGATCGCGCGCGGCTGGTGCTCCTGCAGCAGGCGGGCTACCAGCTCAGAGTCGCCGATGTCGCCGTGCACGAAGATATGGCGCTTGTCACCCTGCAGGCTGCTCAGGGTTTGCAGGTTGCCTGCGTAGGTGAGTTTGTCGAGGTTGACCACAGGCTCATCGCTACCCGCCAGCCAGTCGAGCACGAAGTTCGCGCCAATGAAACCCGCACCACCAGTTACCAGAATAGTCATCGTTCAGTTCTTCCCAATTCCCGCTGTCAAACTTCACTGCGTTTGAAGTTCATATGGGCGTTGCTTTGCAGGCAACACCTGTTCTGTTTGTTTGTGCCGCGCTCAGGGCTCCAGACGCCGACGCTGGTACAGCCAATCGACAATTTCCCCGCCGGGCACATAGCCGCTCACGGTGTCGCGCAACAGCTGGCGCACGGTGGCGAAGTCATCGACCGAAGAGGCGGCCCGCAGTGCCTCCAGGCGCTGCTTCAGCACATCCCAGGGCAGGTAGTCTTCGTTGGCGCTCATGATCATGGGGTGGCGCGTGGCAATCACGTTGTCGCCGATCAGCAACTCTTCGTAAAGCTTCTCACCCGGGCGCAAGCCCGTGAAGTTGATGGCGATATCGCCCAGCGGGTTGCGCTCGGAGCGAATGCTGAAGCCGGACAGGTGAATCATTTTTTCCGCCAGTTCCACAATCTTTACCGGCTCGCCCATGTCCAGCACGAACACATCCCCACCCTGCCCCATGGAGCCAGCCTGAATCACCAGTTGCGCCGCCTCGGGAATGGTCATGAAGTAGCGGGTGATTTTTGGATGGGTCACGGTCAGCGGCCCGCCAGCCTTGATCTGCTTGTGGAAGAGCGGGATGACCGAGCCCGACGAGCCCAGTACGTTGCCGAAACGCACCATCGTGAAGCGGGTTTTGTTCACCTGCGACACGTTGCCGGTATCGCCCATCAACACGGGTGCCAGCTCGCGGCTAAGGGCCTGCAAAACCATTTCGGCCAAGCGCTTGGTGCTGCCCATCACATTGGTGGGGCGCACGGCCTTGTCGGTGGAAATCAACACGAAGTTGGCAACACCGGCCTGCAGCGCGGCCTGGGCGGTGTACAGGGTGCCGAACACGTTGTTCGACAGGCCTTCGGCAATGTTGTGCTCGACAATGGGCACATGCTTGTAGGCGGCGGCGTGGTACACCGTATCCACTTGCCAGGCACGCATCACGTCCAGCATCTTGGCCTGGTCACGTACCGAGCCGAGGATCGGGATCAACTGCACGGCCAGCCCTTCGCGAACGATGCGCTGTTCCAGCTCGCCGGCAATGGTGTACAGGTTGAATTCACTGTGCTCGAACAACAGCAAGGTACGCGGGGTTTGCCCGAGAATCTGGCGGCACAGTTCGGAGCCGATCGAGCCACCGGCGCCGGTCACCATCACCGTCTGGTCGATGATGCAGTGCTGCAACAGGTCGCCTTGCGCAGGCACCGCGTCGCGGCCCAACAGGTCGGCGATGTCCACTTCCTGGATGTCGTCCACCTTCACCCGGCCGCTGGCCAGGTCCATGAAGCCGGGCACACTGCGCACGTGCAGCGGGTAGCCTTCCAGCAGGTTGAGGATTTCACGGCGACGGCTGCGGCTGACCGAGGGCAACGCCAGCAGGATTTCTTCGGCAGCAGTGTCGTCGATCATGCGTTGCAGCTGTTCTGGCTGATACACCTGCAGGCCGGCGATCACCCGGTCGGTGATGCTGGCGTCGTCGTCGATGAACGCCACCGGGCGCATGGCCTTGCCCATGCGCAGGGCCGCCACCAACTGGTTGCCTGCAGAGCCCGCACCGTATACAGCTACCCGTGGCAGGCCGTCATCACGGTTGGCGAAGGGCACGTGCTGCACGGCGGTGGCGAACCAGTCACCGAGGAAGTACTGGCGCATGGCCAGGCGCAGGCCGCCGACCATGATCAGGCTCAGCCACCAGTAGTTGAAGGTGATCGAGCGTGGCACCACGTTCTGGTGGTTGCTGGCCCAATAGATGATGAAGCCCAGGATCAGCGCCGACAGGGTCACGGCCTTGATGATGGCGATCAGTGCATCATTGCCGAAATAGCGCATCACCGCCCGGTAAAGGCCAAAGCGGATGAACAACGGAATCGAGATGATCGGCGCGGTGATGAACAACCAGGTGTGATCACGAACAGGGTTGGCCAGGTCGTCGATACCCAGGCGCACGACAAACGCCATCCACAGCGCGAACCAGACCAGAACCACATCCGTCGCTACCTGAATCAGCCGTTTGTGACGTCGAGGTAGTCCAAGCAGTCTTGAGCGCAGCTTATCCATAAAACCTCTTAGGGCTTTCCAAAGTGACATGTCTACTGTCTTCGTCCTATCACTTTAGCTAGTGTTCGAGTTCACCGGCGCGCCAGCGCACGGCCAGATATGCCAATGGCAGGTAGGCGATGATCACGCCCCACACGCCGTCCAGGCCCAGTAACAGCACACACAGGGCTACCGGCAGTAGCCAGAACAGGTTGATCGCTGCCACCGCCAGGGTGACCGGCAGGTGTTTGCCATAGTGCCGCGAGGCAAACTGGTAAGCGTGGCTGCGGTGTGCTTCGTACACCTTGTCACCGCGCAACAGGCGGCGGATCAGGGTGAAAGTGGCATCCACGACGAACACCCCCAGCAGGATCAACCAGCACCAGAACAACTGCGGCGAAGCCCATGCGGCCTGCAGCGACAGGCCCGCCAGCACGATGCCGAGGAAGCCGCTGCCGGCGTCGCCCATGAAGATCTTGGCTGGCGGGAAATTCCAGAAAAGGAAGCCCAGCGTGGCCGCAGCCAGCAACAGCGGCAGCGCCATCAACTGCGGCACACCGGCCAAGGCCGACAGCAGCACCATGCCCAGGCAGGCGGTGACCGCTTCGACGCTGGCAATACCATCAATGCCGTCCATGAAGTTATACAGGTTTAGCATCCACACGGTGTAGAACGCCGCCAGAATGAAGCCGAACCACTGCAGGTCGAGGGTAAAGCCGAACACCTGCAATGGCGCCAGGCCACCCAACCAATACAGCATCCACGCGGCTGCAGCGAAGTGGCCGAGCAAGCGCCAGCGGGCCGCGATGTGCCCGTGGTCGTCCATGAAGCCGATGACCGCGATCAACGCCCCTGCCCCACCAATGGCAACCAGCGCCGCCAGCGGCACGGCACCGACCAGGCCCAGCACCGGCAAGCAAGCCAGAAAGCTCAGCACAATGGCCACACCGCCTCCCCTTGGCGTAGGCACGGTGTGCGAACTGCGCGCGTTGGGCACGTCGATGATCTGCTTGTTCAGGGCGTAGCGCCGCAGTGCTGCGGTCAACAGCAGGGATGCACCTGCGACCAGGGGGATAAGCCACCATGCCGTCATTTGTCTTGCTCTTTCAAAAAGTTGAGTGCCGTGGCCCGCAATGCCTGGTCCACGTCCAGCGGGGGCTGCCAGCCCAGCAATTCACGGGTTTTGCCACTGTCTACCTGCAACGAACCGCACAAACGCTGGGCCAGGGCGCCCTTGCCGGCCAAGGTCGCCGCCCCCTTCAACCAGGCAGCGGGAACGGGCAGCAACCTGGCGGGCTGGCCCAGTGCCTGGCCAAGCCGTTGCAGCAACTCGGTGGTGGACAGGTCGTGGCCATCGCTGGCCATGAACGTCTGGTTGGCCGCTGCCGGGTGATCGATACAGGTAAGCAGCAGGTCCACCAGGTTATCCAACGCCACCAGGCTGCGCTTGTTGTGAATGGCGCCGAATGGCAGCGGCACGCCTTTGCTCAGCCAGTTCATCATGCTGCGGAAATTGGCTTTTACGCCTGGGCCATACACCAGAACCGGGCGCACGATTACCACTTCCAGCCCGGTTTGCGCTGCCAGTTGGCGCAGGCCATCTTCGGCTTCACGCTTGGAAATACCGTAGGGGTCTGATGGCGCAGGGGCTTCGTCGGCCGAAAAAGGCTGGCGGCCGTCGGTGGTTTCACCGTTCACCTTCACCGAGCTGACAAAGATGAAGCGCCGTACACCTGCCAGGGCCGCAGCCTTGGCAAGGCTCAGGGTACCTTCCACGTTCACCCGGCGGAACTCGGCAAGAGGATCGGCTGCGGTTTCCTGCATGACGTGCACGCGGGAGGCCAGGTGAATCACCGTGTCCACCTGGTCGAAATGGCCGGTAGCCACATCCACCGCCGCCAGTTCGCTGAAGGGCCGGTAGTCGACGCCAGCCAGCCCCTGGGCGGGCAGTTGCCGCACCAGCGCGCGCGGCTCCCAGCGTGGGTCGCTGGCAAGCCGCTGCAGCAACACCTGGCCGACAAAGCCACTACCACCCGTTGCAAGAATGCCTTGCCCAGCCATCAACCTCTCCCCAGCAGGCGGGTAAATACACTGCGGTACTGGTCCGCCACCACCGACCAGCGGTAACGGCGATTGGCGATTTCATGCAGGCGCTCCGACAGTTGCGCGCGCGCGGCTTCATCGCCCATCAGTGCCTGCACGTGCTTGCGCAACGAAGCGCTGTCGGCAAAGTACAGGGCCTGGTCTTCGGTGGTTGCGCGGTTGAACGACACATCAAAGGCCACCACCGGAAGGCCCAGCCACATGGCCTCGACCAGCGACGGGTTGGTACCGCCGGCGCTGTGGCCATGCAGGTACACCGTGGCATTGCTGCGCAGCGGGCTCAATTGCTCCACATCGTAGATCGGGTCCAGCAGGTGAATGTTGCTCACCCCTTCATACTGCTTGCGCAGTTGCACCCCGTATTCGCTGTGGTTCCAGTTGCCGATAATCGCCAACGGCATGCCAGACCCGGCAAAGGCCTCGAGAATGACATGGATGTTGTTCTCCGGCTCGATGCGGCACACCGTGAAGGCGTAAGGTGCAGCAAGGAACGGGTACGCTTGACGGGCTTGCACGCTCGGCTCGCCGGCTCGGGCCTGGTCACCACCGTAGGCAATCAATTCGCTGGGCTTGTTGTATTCGGCGGTCACGTATTCCTGCAACACCTTGTTGTCGGTGATGACAGCGTGAGCAAAGCGCACCGCCACTGCTTCGGAAAGTTTCAGGAACCAGCGGGCGAAGTTGGACCACTTGGCGCGCTTCCATTCATAGCCGTCGATGTTCACCACGATCGGCTTGCGCGTCAGTAGACGCATGAATGGCAAGGCGATGCAGCCGGAAACCCCCAGGATCAGCATCAGGTCATGCTTGCGGTACGCGTGCAGCATGCTCAGCACGTCGTACGGAATGCTTTGCACGCCATTGGCCTTGAGGTTCAGGTAAACCAGACGGGCACGTTCAAAAAACTTCGGGCGCTGGGGGTAATGTGGTGCGCTGCAATACACGGTGAGTTCACAGTCACTGGGCAGGTTGCGCACCAATTGTTCGGTCAATGTTTCCCAACCACCGTATTGAGCGGGCAAACCTACCGTACCAATCACTGCAATCTTATAGGTCATCAAACACCATCACGATATTTTTCTGGAAGTTGGCGGTGGAAAACTCACTCGCTTTCATGCGTGCGTGCTCGGACAATGCCTGGCACGCCTGTGGGTCCTGCGACAGGCGCGCAACCGTGCGCAGCAACTGTTGGTGGTGCTTCGAATCGATCTGGTAACCCTCTACCCCATCGCTGACCAGTTCGACCGGGCCGCCTACCGGGGGCACGATGGTGGGAATGCCGAATGCCATGGCCTCGAGAATGGTCAGGCCAAAGGTTTCCACCCAGCCATCCACATGGGACAGGTTCAGCACCAGGCTGGCCTCGCGGTAAAACTTCGCAACATCTGCGCTGGCCGGGCTGAGCACCAGGTTTGCCGGCAGCGCCTTGCCTGCGAAGTAGCTATCCACTTCCTGCGGGCTGGCGTTGAGTACCAGGGTAAATTTCAGCAGCGGGTCGCCAGCCAGCGCTGTGGCCAGGGCGACAAACTCGTCCACCCCTTTGTAACCCTTCAACGACGCCAGCATCAGCACATTGAAACGGCCGGCATGCAAGTGTTGGTACGGCGTGGCCATCGCCTGCTGTTGAAAGCCCTCGGCCAGGCCGTTATACACAGTCACTGCTGGCACCCCGGCCACACCCTCTTGCACCTGCAGGTACTTCGACACGTAGACCACCTTGCTGGCACAGCCGGCTATCACCCGGCGCAAGAACGCCTTCAACAGCGCTGGCCGAATGGAGGTTTCGTGCACGTGGTACACCACCTTGGCACCGCGCAAGCGTGCAGCCAGGGCGGCGCCAAAGGGCAGCATGGTGTTGATCAACACCACGTGCCCTGGTTGTACGCGGCACAGCATGCTGAAGAACAACGCCACCTGAGAGCCGGCATAGGCCAGCAAGGTCAGCCAGCGGTTGTCGAAACGCTTGTATGCAAACTTGCAGGTGCGAACCTGCAATTCGTCGAGCACGCCGTGGCCACTGCTGCCTACATGCAGCGTGCAATCGGCGCCACTTTGCTGAAGTGCGGTAATAGTCTGGTTCAGAACCCGGGGGCTACCACTGTAGTCATTCAGTAGATGGACAAAGTGCAACGTTTTCATGCCGCCCCTTCTTCAGCAACCCGCGCCTTGATGAACTTGGCCGGCACACCGCCATAAATCGAGTTCTTGCGGTAAACACCCGCAGCTACCACCGCCCCTGCAGCAAACACGCAACCGTCTTCGATCACCGCGCCATCCAGCACGGTTACCTTGGCACCGAGCCAGCAGTTGCGGCCAATCCTGATGCCCTGGCGGGTTACGCCTTGCAGGCGGATGGGTTGCAGCGGGTCTTCGAAGTTGTGGTTTTCCGAGTGAAAGCTGACAAAGTTGCCGATGATGGTATCGCTGCCAATCTCGATGCCGCCGGCGCAACCCAGGAAGCAACCGGCACCCAGGCCGACGTTGTCGCCAATCACCAGGCCCTTGCCGATGTTGGCCAGGCTGCCGGTGCATTCGATGATGATGTGCTTGTTCAGTGACACGGCGGTGCCGAAGCGTATGCCGTCATTGGACAACGCATCCACAAAGCAGCCTTGATCGATCACCAGCCCGGGGCCGTAGTCGATCTTGCTTACTTCCTTCAGGGTTACCCCCGAGCCGATGAACGCCAACCGCCGCCGGCGCAGGCGAATCACCCCGCGACAGGCCATCAGCAGCTTGCTCACGATCAGCCCAAGCAGGTAGCCCGACGAGATCCGCCGGTCGATTACCATTGGGCGCTTCTTGACCAGCAACACCAGTTTTTCGAGCAAGGCATGCATCATTTCACGGCCCTCACCTGGGTAAACAAGGCTTTGACGAAGGCCGGGCTGCGGTAGGCAACCGCCTTGCGGATAGCGGCGTAGACCAGATACAGGTCAAGCAGGCCACGCTGCAGCAGGCTGTGGGAATGAAAGCTGATGCGCAAACCGTGAATCATTTCTTCAAAGCGGAACAACGCGCGCTCGGGGGTATCGGCGCTGTGCTCGGACAGGTCGTGGGCAATTTCCACATCCAGCACGCAGGCCTTGGAGTAATAGCCTTCGTAGCGGATGAAAAAGTCGGTGTCGGTGGCATAGAAGCGCAGCCGCTCGTCGTAGAACGGTTTCATGCGCTGGAAGCACTGGCGGGTGAAAATCAGCCCGCTGTTGATGCCAAGCAGGTTTTTCGAGGCCACCAGGCCGGGGGCCACATCGGGGGTAAGGCGGCCCATGAACAGCCAGCGCTGGCCGGGGCTCACCAGTTGCCCATGGCTGACCAAGCGGGGCATGAACACGCCTACCTGATCGCCGTCTGGCGCACTGCGCACCTGGCCGATCTGCGCCAGGCAGCTGGACAGGCGAACGTCCGAATAGTTGGTATCGTCGTCCGAGATCATGAAAAGCTCGACGCCAGCAGCGAACGCCTCTGCGGCGACCTGGTTGTAGATCACCGACAAGCGTTGATTGTGCGCCTCGTACCAACGCACACCCGGGCACGGCTGCGCCACGCCAGGCGAGTTGTTCCAGACGTACAGTTGCAGGTCGATGCCCTCTTCATGCAGCAATGCCTGCTGTGCAAGCAGCGACTGCAGGGCAATCGAGTCCTGGCTAGTTTTCCGATACAGAACGATCAGTACTGCCAAGCTCAACTTTTGTTCTTCTGTTTTCACCAATGATCACCATCACCACGATCGCGAATATGTAAAGGACCACGCTGTTCGTATAGGACTGGAAAAAGAACGAGCTCAGGAAGAACGGGTAGCTGGCAATCACGAAGTTGCCCAAGCCGTTTTTCCACGCGCTGGCATGCGGCCTGTCCCGAACGATGATCGTCACCAGCTTGTGATACCAAAGAATCAACCCCGCCATGATCAGCGCCCCCACCCAGCCGCAGGTGGCCAGCAGGTTCAGCCAGAATGAATCGAACCAGTACGGCTGCCCCGGGCCTACCGAGCCAAAGCCATAGCCCATCGGGTGCGCGCTCAATACCTGGTACATGTGCAGCCACTGGCGCTCGCGGTCCAGCGCCGACAGATCCTGGGTGTAGCCCATCGACAGGTAGGCGAAAATCGCCACGGTCAGGCCAACGAACTGCAGATAACCCAGCAGCGAAATCAGCCAGGCCGTGCGCAGCACCCGCGCTATCACCAGCATCGAGCAGATGCACACCAGGCCGATCATGGCCGTGCGCACCGAGCCGATTGCGACCAGCCCGCACAGCAGCAAGAACGCACCGCTCAGCAGCAGTCGCCGGCTCAGCGACCAGTTACGCCCGCTGAGCAACACGGCCAGGGTCATGGCGGCGGTGTTGAGGATGACAGCGGAAAATTCCAGGGTGCCAGTGAAGAACCCGGAAACCCTCGGCAACCCGTCCCGCATCGAGTTATAGGGCTGCAGTTCGTAACCTTTGGCGCTAAGCAGCGGCCAATACCAGAACTGCTCCGCCGACGCGATGGTCACGTATTGGTACAGCGCATACAGGCCGGTAAGCACGCTCATCGCCAGTACCGACCAATACACATGGCGCAGCTTTTTTTCGGTTGACACTGCCTGCGCCCAGATGGCCACCGCCATGCCGACAAACACGGGCACGGCCAGCGCGCGGAACATGCGTACCGACGATGCGCTCAAGTCGCCGAACAGCAGATACAGGAAGGCGAAGAACAGCACAATCAGCAGCGACCGCCCGACTTCAAGGTTGACCATGCCACGCGCCGTGATACTGGCCAGAGCCCGCAAAAACAGCCACATGATCACCAACAGGCTGATCATTTCACGCCAGCCGGCAAAGGCACTGCCCAGGCCCAGCGTCAGCACGATGTAATCGCTGAGGAACAGCAGGCAGAACAGCACGCCGATAAATATCTTGATCACACTCACCCTCGCGCTCTAGCAAGCCTGGTCAGCCGCAACAACGTGACCTTGATCAGGATCTTGATGCGCGGAACCCAAGCGTAGGAAAGCAGAGTTCGCATCGCCAGGTTCGTGTCTATACGGCACAGGGCGTCGAAGACATCCGCAGGGATCATGCTAGTGACCTTACCTGTCGGTTTCATGAAATCGAGGTTGCCTGTCCACGGCAGCATGGCCGCCAGCTCGTTCTCGCAGAGTTCGCCACGTTCGATGCAAGCCAGGTAACGTGCCTTCACTGCTTCCACCGAATTAACCCGCTGCACCGCTGCCACCACCGGGGCGCTGGGCTGCGGCTGCTCGATGCTGGCCAGCAACAGATCAACGCTGGCCACTTTCAGGCTGTCTGCAGGGGAATAGCCCTGTATCGGCGCCACCAGCCCCACACAACGCCGGCCCTTGAGCAGTTGCTCGGCGAACGCCGTGCCGCCGGGTATAGGGTAGCTGTCCAGGTAGAAGTCGGCTTTTTCGGCGAAGGCCAGGTAGTCCTTGTACGGCAGGTGGCGGCGGATGAAAAAGCGCGTGGGGTAACGCAACTTCACCGTCCACCACCAGGTGTTGGTCAACGGGTTGGCACCAATGATCCAGCATTCGGCATTCGGAAAGCGATCAAGAATGGCGGTAATCGAGGGGCGCATGTCCAGGCCGCCATGGGGCTTGTACTTGGCGGCCGAGGCCGCGCTGAACACCTTGATCCGCTCGTGGCTAGGCACGGCATCAGGCACTTTGGCGCCGCTGGTTTCGATTGGGATCGCCAGGAAGCTCTTCTGGCAGGTGAGGTGCTTTTTCTTGTCCAGATGGTGCCCGTAGGCACTGATCTCGAAATACACATCGGCTACCGACGCGCCAAAGCTGAACACGTGGTCGGCGTGGTTGACGAAATACACGGTAACCGCAGTGCCGCGCTGCTGCTTCAAAAGGCCGCAGGCGACGGTACTGATAATGTCGTCCGGGTGGATGTGCAGTACCACCTTGTCGTACAGGGCCAGGGTGTCGACGATGGACTGCAAGCGAGAGCACGGGTCGTCACCGCGCGCCACTTCGATGTGGGCGAAGTAGCCCTTCAGGCGTTCGAGCACCTGGGGCTTGGCGCTACGCGTTACCAGCAGGTCCACTGGCCCCTCGTGCATGTGCGCCAGGCGCTCCATCAAACGGGTGTGGCCGCCTTGCATGTAGGGTTCACTGACCACATGCAGGCAGCCGCGCGATACGCCGCTGGCAGCTGCTACCTTGACCTGGCTCGCGCACTGGGCCACCAGGTGGCGCTCCAGCACTGCCGCCTCGTAGATGTCCAGGTCCACGGCCCAGAGCAGCGCACCATAGACTTGCGCCTGGGCCAATGCAGGCCCTGGTGCCGCCTTCAGTATCCGTGCCTGCAACTGCTCTATAACGTCCTTCATTGCTCAGCTCCGTGCCGAATCAGCGACAATCGACGGCAAACGCCTGAAGACCGTGAAATACATGACGATCGCGTACAGCAGATAGTTGACGGCGTAGGCAAGTGTGACCTTGTCATAACCCCACAGTTTCGTGAGATACACCGTCAAGGCATAAAGCGACAGGGTGGCGAGGATTTCCGTTATCAGGTAAAGCCGCGTCAAGGCCTTGCCAAGCATCAGATAGGCCATCAGCCAGCTGGCGATCTTCAGGCTGTCGCCCACCATCTGCCAGGCGAACAACTCACGCATCGGCAGGAACGACTCCGAGAACAGCACCTGGATGATGAAGTCACGCAACAAGTAGATCACCAGCCCGGCGAAGATGGTCATGGGCAGGATCAGCTTGTAGCCCTGCAACATCTCCCGGCGCAGCTCACCGGCGTCCTTCAGCTCGGACAGCCGCGGCAGGTAGTACACCGCCAGGGTAGTGGTGATCAGCATCAGGTACGCGGAACTCAGACGCCACATGGCCTCCCAGTAGCCGGCTTGTTCCCAGCCGAAGGTATTGCCCAGGTAGTCGCGCAGGAACACGTGGCAAACCGGCAGCGAGCAGGCCGTGACCACGGCCATCAGCGCGTACTTGGACAGCCGCCCCAGGGCCTGGCGGTCCAGGCCGCCAAAAAAGTCGGCCAGATGGAACCAAGGCGTACGCATACAGATCAGCAAGGTGGCTACAAAACTCAACGATTGGTACACCGCCAGCGCCACCAGCGCGCCATACAGCCCCAGCTGGATGGTTAGCGCACAGGTCACCACCAACGAAATCAAGCTGCCGAGGATGTTGGCCAGCACATAACGGGGCACATCCTTCTTGCCGTTGAGTACCCCCAACAACAACGAGTTAAAGGCAAAGAACACCAGAGTGGCAGCAAACCACAACAGCACCGTAGCCAGCGATTCGTCATTGAAGAACCAGCCGGCCAAAGGCCTACGCAGCGCGATTATCAGTACCGCCAGCAGCAGCGAAACCAGTACCGACAGTGTGCCGGCGGTTCTCCACACCTTGCGTTGCTCTTCAGGCTGATCGGCGAACTCCGCCGTGTATTTGGTTACGCCCGTACTGACGGCACCACTGGCCAACGTGGTGAACATGGTCACCGCATTCTGCAGCTGGCCAATAGCCGCGTAACCGGCTGGCCCCACGTAAAGAGCCAGCACTTTGTTCAAGCCCAGCAACGTGGCCATCTTCACTGCAACCGCTATGGCATTGAGCAGGCTAGTTCTGATCAGGGTCATACCTGGCACTCAAGGACGCGAAAAGCTGTTGCAGGCGTCAATGACGTGCTGGATGGATTCCACAGTCAGGGTCGGATCCATGGGCAAGCTCAATACCTGCTCATGCAGCCGTTCGGTCAGCGGCAAGGACAGGCCGGCCAATTCCGGATAGGCCTGCTGCCGATGTGGCGGGATCGGGTAGTGCACCAAGGTTTGCACACCCTGTTGGGCCAGATGCTGCTGCAACTGTTCACGGCACTCGCTACGCACCACAAACAGGTGCCAAGCATGCTGGCCAGCGACGCCCGGGTCAGGCAACTGGATGGCAGGGTTGTCGATACCGGCCAGGTACTGCTGAGCAACCTGCTGGCGTAGACGGGTTTCGTTATCCAGGTGGGGCAGCTTCACGCTCAGCAGCGCGGCCTGCAACTCATCCAGACGGCTGTTCACGCCTTGGTACATGTTCATGTACTTCACGTGGGAGCCGTAGTTGCGCAGCGATTTCAGCGTGTCGGCCAGGGCATCGTCGTTGGTGGTAACCGCACCAGCGTCCCCCAACGCCCCAAGGTTTTTGCCAGGGTAGAAACTGAAGCCCGAGGCATCGCCCCAGGCCCCTGCCCGGCGCCCCTCCAACTCGGCACCGTGGGACTGTGCCGAGTCTTCCAGTACCAGCAGGCCATGCGCTTGAGCAAATGCGTTGATCGCAGGCATGTCGGCAAGCCGGCCGTACAGGTGCACCGGCATGATCACGCGGGTACGTGGGGTCAGCGCTTGAGCCAGGTTGTGTGCCCCCAGGTTGAAACTGCCTTCATCGGGCTCGACCAGTACAGGCACCAGGTTGTTCTCGGTAATTGCGAGAAGCGTGGCTATGTAGGTGTTTGCAGGTACGAGAACCTCGTCGCCGTCGACGATGCGGCCCAACTGCTTCCAGGCACGCAGTGTCAGTATCAACGCGTCCAAGCCATTGGCCACACCAATGCAGTGCTTTACTCCACAATAACTGGCGTACTGGGCCTCGAACTGCTTGAGCTTCTCACCCATGATGTACCAGCCCGAATCGATGACCTCCGCGCAGGCATCGATCAATGCCTGACGGTACTGCGCATTCACACCCTGCAGATCGAGAAACTTAACCATTGCGGTCTATCACCCTGATAATTTTTGCTGGATTCCCTACAACAACGGCATAAGGAGGGACATCTTTGGTCACCACCGCCCCTGCCCCCACCATGGCGTACTCGCCAATGACAATGCCTGGCAGCAAGGTGGCATTGGCACCAATGCTGGCGCCTCGCTGCAGGGTAATGCCGCTGAACTGCTCCGGGTAAACCTTGGAACGCGGCATGGCGTCATTGGTAAAAGTGGCATTGGGGCCGATGAATACATCATCGGCAATGCGGGTACCGTCCCACAGATAAACGCCGGACTTGACCGTCACGTTATCGCCCACCACGACGTCGCCTTCAATCAGGGTATGCGCACAGATGTTGCAATTACGCCCGATCTGCGCACCTTTCATGATCACCACAAACTGCCAGACTCGGGTTCCTTCGCCGATTGCGTCGCTTTTCACGTCGGCCAATTGATGAATGCTAGGCATTGCGCTTCAGCTCCGTGAACGTTGTGTAGTCACGAATGTAGTCGGCCTCATCGTAATGGGCGTCGGCCAGCACCAGCAGCACACAGTCCGGGCTGAAGTCGTGCATTTCATGCCAGACCATGGGCGGTATCAAGATGCCCTTGTTGAAGGCGTCCAGCCAATGGTCGGTGCGGGAGGTGCCGTCATCCATGAGCATCCGGCAGCGCCCGGACACGCAGATGGCCAGCTGGTTGAGTGCCTTGTGGGCATGGAAGCCCCGGGAAACCCCTGGTAGCGTTTCGGTCAGGTAGTACACTCGCTGGATGGCGAACGGCACGTTGTCCAGCGCTTGCAGGGCCACCAACTGGCCGCGGTGATCACCCAGCACCTTGAACAGTTCGACCTGGGCCAGGGCACCTTCATCGGCGGCGTTCAGGTGGTGGCGGAACGATGGGGCCTGGTTGTCTTTTTCGCTGACGATGAGGCCGTCACGCATTGGCCAGTCAATCGCCAGGTCTGGGTCATCCCAATGGATACTGCCCTCGGCAGCTTTGTTGTACACATCCGTGGTTTTGTACAGAAAATGCGTTTCGTCCTCGAGGGCGATGAAGCCGTGCGCGAAACCTTCGGGTATCCACAGCATGCGGTTGTTGCGCTCGGTCAGCTCCACGCCTACCCACTGCCCGAATGTCGGGGAGCCCGGGCGGATATCGACAGCCACATCATAGGCTGCGCCGCGCACTACCCTGACCAGCTTGCCTTGGGCGTGCGGTGCACGCTGGAAATGCAGCCCGCGTAACACACCACGATGAGACATCGAGTGGTTGTCCTGGACGAACGCACGCGGCTTGCTCAAACCGAGCTCGAGCAAGGCACCATGAAAACGGGTTTCATTGAAGGTTTCCGTGAACCACCCGCGGTCATCCTCGTACACGGCGGGTTCCACTATGACAACATCGGGAATGTTCGTTTGAACAAGCTTCATCGGTAAACCTTTGGCATGATTTTTTTGTCGGGACCCTTCGCTCCAGCCCCGTTTATTACTGCAGTTTCACCGTTTGCACGGCAAATGTCTCGCGCTAAATGCAGCGTCCGCGTTACCGCCCGCTACCGCTCAAGCCCGACGCCGCTGCAGATTTTGCAACGCATATCGCAGGGTAGCAATCAGGCAACCGAGGCCAAGGCCAATAATGACACCCATCGCAATGATCAAGTTGCGCTTTGGTTTAACCGGCACATCCGGTTGTTCTATCGTCCCGTCCAGCTGGTAGACACTAACGCTACGCTTGGCCGCAACCAGCCCTTGGTAATACTGCTGTTTCGTTTGCACTTCCCGGAGTTCGCCAATGAACGGATCATCGCTTTTACGCTGCTGCAAATTGGCTATTTCGGCAGCCAACGCCTTGCTGCCCCGCATGTAAGTCAGCTCACCGTCCATCTTTGACGACAACGCCTTGGACACCTCACCATTTATCAACGGAGGGTTCTCCAGGCCAATGGCCGTTGCAATACGCAGTGCCTCTTGCAAGCGGGTAATTTTGTCTTCACGTTCCCGCTGGCCGCTTTCACGCAGGTTATCGACTTCCAACTGCAAGGCGTTGGCCCGGACCTCGGCCTCCCTGGTGGCGTCGTGCAGAACCTCGGCCTTGGCGGCGGCACCGGCCCTTTCGACATAGGCAGCAGCCCATGCCGAAGCGATGGCTGGGTCGTGCCCACGGAACGCTACATAAGCCCGCGGCGGCTCGCCCGCCAGTTGCACCACATCGAAGACACCATTGAACGCGGCATACAATGCACCTTGTGCACCCTGCCCTTCAACGAGAGAAGGTAAGTAGACTTCCTTAAAAAACTGACGACGCAATGTCTCACCGTTCAAGTGTTCGACGAAGATGTCGAATACCTTCCGCGAGGTGAAAGGCTCCAGGCCGGTCTGGCTAGTACGCCCATAGTTAAGGTCGGCAATCTCACTGGACGCAGGGGCCGCCAGAAAAACTTTGGCCTCATAAACAGGTTTGGCCAACAGTGCATAAGCCACTGCCACTGCGGTAATGGCAACGGTCACCAGAAAGATGAGAAGCTTTTGCCGCCACACCCCCTCCAGAAACTCCAACAAGTCAACTTCTTCACCATTACTATTACTGCGGCGCTCAAGGTCATTGCGCATTTCTTGTGTTTTTCCTTGGGTCTGACTGTGTACACGGTTTCTGGCATACCAAACATCACGAGCTACTGCACGAGGCCCGCCAAGGCGCATGCTCTCTCGAGTGTAGCGGCATTATGCCAACATCTTACACATCCAGCGCCAGGGTTAGTCGCAGTAGATAAACAGTCTCGTAATTAGTTCCCACCTTGCGTCGGCCAGTACACCATCTTCAGACCAAGGGTTCAGGGTATCAAGACCTCCAGATTTACGCCCACCTGCTCGGCGTGCTTAAGCAGGGCTTTTTGCAGAGTGCTTTTCGCCCCTCTGTCTCCATGCACCAACAGCACCTTACCTGGCAGCACATGGCCACCCAGCGCGAACTGCAGCAGACCCGCCTGATCAGCATGCGCCGAGTACCCAGACAGCGTCAGTACTTTCGCCCGCACTTCGTACATCCGCCCATCCAGATCTATCTGCACAAACCCTTCCCCCCCTTCACTAGCCTGTATCACCGCCCCCGGCGTGCCCTTTGCCTGATACCCCACAAACATCACCTCATGCCGCGCATCCTCCAACATGGCCTTGAGGTAATTGACGATGCGTCCCCCCGCGCACATGCCGTTACCGGCGATCACGATCGCAGGGCGCCCTGTACTCTTGAGGTAATTGACCACCCGCTGATGGCGAGCATGAGTATCCACAGTGATCAACTGGCTGAAACCAAGCGGATCGCGCCCTTCGGCCAGCCGGGCCCTGGCCTCGGCATTCCAGTAGTCGTGCAGTTCCCGATATGCGCTAGTGATGCGCTGGGCCAGGGGCGAATCAAGAATGATGGGCAGTTGCGACCATTCGAGCGGGTCACCGTCGGGCCCAGGGCCAGCGCTACCCAGCAATGCCTTGCGGTGAAGTATGTCTTCCAGCTCGTACAGCAGCTCCTGGGTTCGCCCCAGGCTGAATGCCGGGATGAGGATAGTGCCCTTGTCAGCCAAGGCGCGGTCGATGGCCTCTTCCAGGCGTTGCCTGCGATCGCCAATATGCGGATGCAGGCGGTCACCATAGGTGCTCTCCAGCACAAGTACATCAGCACGCTCTGGCGGCTGTACGGACCGCAGCAACGGATTACCACAGGCACCGAGGTCGCCGGAGAACACGTAGCGTGTATTGGCTTGTTCATACTGCATGTCACACTCGACGTAGGCCGAGCCCAGCAGATGGCCTGCGCGCTGCAAGCGAATACGGCAGGCCGACCCAGGGCGCTCGACCACTGCGTGCCACTGCTCGAAAGGCAGCGGCACGATAAGGTCACGAATAAAATCGATATACCGCGCCACCTGCGCAGGCTCACTGCTGATGGTCAGTTTGTAGGCATCTTCCAGCACCAACGGCAGCAGCCGGGCTGAGGGCTCGCTACACAGGATGGGGCCGCGATAGCCGGCGGCAAGCAGCGCCGGGATTCGACCAACGTGGTCGAGATGTACGTGGGTGATAACCAGAGCCCGGATACCCTGAATGTCGAAGCCGAGCGCCGCGCTTTCCGCACCCGGCGCCGCTTCGCTTCCCTGCTCCAGGCCGCAGTCGATCAACAGGCTGGTTGACGGATCGACGTGCAACTGGTGGCAAGACCCGGTGACGCCGCGGGTACCACCGTGATGGGAAAGGCTGGGATATTCCATGCTGCGCACACTCGCCTGGGCCGAAAATGAAGTGCGCTATTACTCCATGTCAACCGATGTATGCATAGGTGAAACTTTCCTAAGCAGGTGTAGGAAATTTCCTTAATTTCCGCTTAGTGCCGCCTGTCGCGCAGAGGCCCTGATTTTGCGCTTGCTGCGCTGCACACCATAAGCCCCCAGCAATGGCCCTACCGCCAGACCAATGACCAAAGCTGCCAGTACCAGTACGGCAACCGGCATGGCCGGCGCGGCCCAACCGAACAGAACCAACGACACGGCCTGCTGGTTCTCCAGCACGAAGAACAGCACCACAGCCGCCAACAGCAGCACGAATACCGCCGCCAGGGCGCGCTTGAGGTTACGCATCAGATTCCTCCTTGGTTGATCAGGCTTCAGCCTCGTCTTCTTCATTGACCCGATCACGCAGCTCTTTGCCGGGCTTGAAGTGCGGCACGAATTTACCTTCGAGGCTGACCGACTGGCCGGTTTTTGGGTTGCGACCCACACGAGGTGCGCGATAGTGCAGCGAGAAGCTGCCAAAACCGCGAATTTCGATGCGATCGCCAGTGGCCAGGCATTGTGACATCTGCTCAAGCATGGTCTTGATGGCCAGCTCCACGTCCTTGGACGAGAGCAGCCCCTGATGGGTGACAATACGTTCGATCAGCTCCGACTTCGTCATATTTTTCCCTTCGTTATCAAGCAGCTAGATCATTGCTTAACCAGTTTGTAGCACGCCGGGAAGGTTTTGAACAGGGTGGTTCTTGACTTAATAAAAAAATTCAAGATTGAAGTTTTACAAGAATGGTCTAGCAGAAGGGGCTCACCATGACCCAACTCAGCGCGGGCATGCCAGCCACCCCCGCGCGCACCCTCACGCCAATTGCCGTCGAGGCCATTCATTCGAAAAGCGCCTTCTCATCAGCAATGCTGGCTTTTCCACCAGCTGCCACGACACATACCCTGCCAACCAAGAAGCCGGTACTGCGGCCAACATTAGCCAATACGGCCCGGCCCACGGCATCGCTCCCGCCAAAATCTGCTGGATCGGAAATGCATACAGATAGATCCCGTAGGAATAGTCCTGCACCAAAGAAGGCAGCCTCAATTGCGGGCAATACGCAAAATACAATGTCGCGTAAATAGTCAGGGTGGCGAAGGTAAATACCTCAAAGCGCCCACCCTTGCTCAATAAGAACAATCCAGCGCATAAGAGCAAAAGCCAGCCGGCATGCGGAATCATCGCCCTGCACGAATAGAACGCCGAGCCCGCCAGGAAACACACCACCAGCTTGAACGGGTAGTCTGCATAGGCAGGATGCAGGGTGTGCAACCCCAGCGAGACCAGCAGCGCCATCAGCGTCAGCCCCGATGCCGGCCAACGGAAAAACCTGGCCACAAGCACCAACGCCCCGAGAACCAAGTACATGCGCATTTCAAGCGGTATGGTCCACAAACTGCCATTGACCGAAACCCCTTGGAAGCGCGGGGTAAACGTCACTCCAGGCAGCACGAACTGGGCATCCTTGAAAATCAGCAGTGGGCTATAGAAGTACTTGTATACCTGGCCTTGCGAGAAATACTCGGCAAGCGGCAGCGAGGTAATCACAGGCCCCAGTACGAAAGCCATGAGGAACAAACACACCAACAGACCGGGCAGAATCCTGAGTGCACGCGCCAGGTAGAAATCCTTGACGCTGTTCCTCTCACCACTGGCAGCGATCAAAAATCCGCTGACCATGAAGAACACTTCTACACCTAGGCTGTGCACCGGCACCGGCATCCCCAACTGCATCCCCGGATCAGTGCAGCTCAGGCACTCCAAGTAAGAGAGCGCGAAGGAATGCCCAACCACCACCGCAGTTGCCGCCAGCAACCTGATGATCAGGAAATTGTTATCACGCCCACGACCTTTCATAACGTCGCCAAACATCAACATAACCGACCTGCCCCTCCGATTAGAGCCATTTTCGGCACAAAAAAAGGGCGACCCGAGGGTCGCCCTTTTTACCGATCAAACAGAACTCAGTTCTGCTTGGCCATTGCTTCGCGCAGCAGCGCAGCCATGGTGGTGTCGGCAGCCGCTTCCGGAGCGTTTTTCAGGCTCTGGATGGCTTCGCGCTCTTCAGCGTCGTCTTTCGATTTGATCGACAGGCTGATAACGCGGGACTTGCGGTCAACGCTGATGATCTTGGCTTCGATCTCTTCGCCTTCCTTCAGAACGTTACGCGCGTCTTCAACGCGGT
>Ga0207655_1000486_pt1 | contig 51236 bp, 47 predicted proteins | sample KBSM44metaG_FD_184398 | JGI IMG/M metagenome (GOLD analysis project Ga0207655, IMG submission 184398) | Miscanthus rhizosphere microbial communities from Kellogg Biological Station, Michigan, USA - KBS M4-4 metaG (SPAdes) (version 2) | ecosystem: Host-associated > Plants > Roots > Rhizosphere >...
TGAATCTCAAGGAGTTTGTCGTTCCGATGTCGCTGGAAGTGGGGCGCATTATAAGGGGATTCGAAACCCCGTCAACCTTTAATTTCAAGAAACCTTCATATCGCTGAAAAGCAAAGCGGGGAGGCCTACCGGCCTCCCCGCTTCTATATAGCTACACCACCAGACGATCACTCGGCCTTAAGGGTAACCCGGCCAAACGACTTCTTCCCCGCCTGGCACACGTGAGTAGCACCGAGGACAAACATGAAGTCCTTGTCGACCACCGCACCATCAACCTTCACCGCACCGCCATTCAGCAAGTCACGCGCCTGTGCCGAGTTCTTAACCAGGCCAGCCCGGTTCAGCACGGCAGCGATCGGCAGGTCTTCCGACGCAGCCACTTCGATCTCCGGCAGGTCTTCCGGCAGCTCGCCTTCCTTCATGCGGTTACCCGCAGCACGGTGAGCATTGGCGGCAGCCTCTTCACCATGGAAGCGCGCAACGATCTCTTCTGCCAGCTTGATCTTGATGTCCCGCGGGTTGGCACCCTTGGCGACGTCGGCACGGAACTGCTCGATCTCCTCCATCGAACGGAAGCTCAGCAGCTCGAAGTAGCGCCACATCAGGGTATCGGGAATCGATACCAGCTTGCCGTACATAACCCCCGGCGCTTCCTGGATACCTACATAGTTACCCAGCGACTTCGACATCTTCTTCACGCCATCAAGCCCCTCGAGCAGCGGCATGGTGACGATGTTCTGCGCTTCCTGGCCATAGGCGCGCTGCAGCTCGCGCCCCATCAACAGGTTGAACTTCTGGTCGGTGCCACCCAGCTCGACGTCCGCCTTCAGCGCCACCGAGTCGTAGCCTTGCACCAGCGGGTAGAGGAACTCGTGGATGGCAATCGGCTGGTTGGTGGTGTAACGCTTGTCGAAGTCATCGCGCTCGAGCATGCGCGCAACGGTATATTGCGACGCAAGGCGAATGAAGTCGGCTGGGGTCAGCTTGTCCATCCAGGTGGAGTTGAACGCGACCTCGGTCTTGGCCGGGTCGAGGATCTTGAACACCTGCTGCTTGTAGGTCTCGGCATTGTCCAGCACCTGCTCGCGAGTCAGCGGCGGGCGCGTGGCACTCTTGCCGCTGGGGTCGCCGATCATGCCGGTGAAGTCACCTATAAGGAAGATGACCTGATGACCCAGTTCTTGGAACTGGCGCAGCTTGTTGATCAGCACCGTATGGCCAAGGTGCAGGTCAGGTGCGGTCGGATCGAAGCCGGCCTTGATGCGCAGAGGCTGGCCGCGCTTGAGCTTCTCCACCAGTTCCGACTCGACCAGTACTTCTTCCGCACCGCGCTTGATAAGCGCCAGCTGCTCTTCAACCGACTTCATAGACAAACCCGCAAGGCTCAGATTCAGGGGGAGCCAACCATACAAGATCGGCCGTCAATTACAAGTTTCGCAAAGGAATGTGACCCGGACACAGGTTTGCGGCGTCTACGCGCCCTTGCGTGAAAATGGATTTGGTTATATTTTATACAGTTATTTCATCTTCATCATGTCATTCATCTTTTCCATTTCACCTTTTTCAAAGTCACCTTGCCCATGACCAACGAACCGCCTAAAGCGCCCCCGCTTTATCCGAAGAGCCATCTGTTGGCCGCCAGCGGCATCGCCGCCCTGCTCAGCCTGGCTTTGCTGGTATTTCCCTCCAGCGAAGTGGAAGCCAAGAAAACCACCCTCAACCTCGAGCTGGAAAGCCCTGCCGAGCAACTGAAAGACGAATCCCGCGCAGCGCCGCTGGTGCAGGCAGAAGGAGAGCAAGGCTCGCCGTTCGCCCAGATCGAGGACGCTGCCCCCGAAACCCAGAAAGCCGAACAGCAAACCCCCACCGCCGAACCCGTCGCAGAAGCCGCCAAGGAACCTGGCCACCGCGAGGTTACCGTGGCCCGTGGCGATACTCTGTCCACGCTGTTCGCCAAGGTTGGGCTGCCGGCCAATGCCGTGCATGACGTGCTGGCAAGTAACAAGCAGGCCAAGCAGTTCAGCCAGCTCAAGCACGGTCAAGTGCTGCAGTTCGAACTCGACAAGGATGGCCAACTGGCCAGCCTGCACAGCAAGGTCAGCAACCTCGAAACCATTCGCCTGACCAAGACCGCCAAGGGCTATGCCTTCAACCGTGAAATCAGCAAGCCGGTGGTGCGTACCGCCTACGCCCACGGTGTGATCAAGAGCTCGCTGTCGGCCTCGGCCCAGCGTGCCGGCCTGTCCCACAGCATGACCATGGACATGGCTCGCGTATTGGGCTACGACATCGACTTTGCCCAGGATATTCGCCCAGGCGACGAGTTCGACGTGGTCTACGAGCAGAAGGTGATGGACGGCAAGGTCGTCGGCACCGGCAACATCCTGTCCGCCCGCTTTACCAACCGCGGCAAAACCTACACCGCCGTGCGTTATACCAACAAGCAGGGCAACAGTACCTACTACACCGCAGACGGCAACAGCCTGCGCAAGGCCTTCATCCGTACCCCGGTCGACTTCGCTCGCATCAGCTCGCGCTTTTCCGCTGGCCGCAAGCATCCAATCCTGAACAAGATTCGCGCCCACAAAGGCGTTGACTACGCTGCCCCGCGCGGTACGCCGATCAAGGCTGCCGGTGACGGCCGCATCGAACTGGCCGGGCGCCGTGGTGGCTACGGCAATACCGTGATCATCCAACACGGCAACCGCTACAAGACGCTGTACGGCCATATGCAGGGCTTTGCCAAGGGCATCAAGACCGGCAGTTCGGTCAAGCAGGGCCAGATCATTGGCTACATCGGTACCACCGGCCTGTCCACCGGGCCGCACCTGCACTACGAGTTCCAGGTCAACGGTGTGCACGTCGACCCGCTGAGCCAGAAGGTACCAATGGCCGACCCGATCGCCAAGAACGAGCGCCAGCGCTTCCTGCAGCAGAGTCAGCCGCTGATCGCCCGCATGGATCAGGAAAAGGCCACTCTGCTCGCAGCGAACAAGCGCTAAACCATGGCGCTCTACCTGGGGGTAATGTCCGGCACCAGCCTCGATGGGCTGGACATCGCCTTGATCGAACAAAGCGAGCAGCTTGAACTGCTCGCCACCCTTTACCTGCCCATGCCCAGTGACCTGCGTCAGGAACTGCTTGCCCTGTGCAGCAGTGGCCCTGACGAGATCGCACGTGCGGCATTGGCAGAAAACCGCTGGGCCAGCCTGGCGGGCGATGGTATCCGCCAGTTGCTGGCCCGTCAGGGGCTCCAGGCCAGTGCCATTCGCGCTATCGGCAGCCACGGTCAGACCATCCGCCACGAACCCGCACGCGGGTTTACCGTGCAGATCGGCAACCCGGCGCTGCTCGCCGAGCTTACCGGTATCAGCGTGGTTGCCGACTTCCGGCGGCGTGATGTGGCTGCCAGTGGCCAAGGTGCGCCGCTGGTACCGGCGTTTCACGAAACCCTGTTCGGGCACCTGGGCCAGCGCCTGGCGATCCTGAACGTGGGCGGCTTCAGCAACCTGAGCCTGATCGAACAGGACAAGCCGGTTCACGGCTTCGACTGCGGCCCCGGTAACGTGCTGCTGGATGCCTGGATCGAACGCAAGCGCGGTCAGGCCTACGATGCCGACGGTGCCTGGGCGGCCTCGGGGGTGGTACAGGCTGGCTTGCTCAACGCATTGCTCGCCGACCCATTCTTCGCCGGTAGCGGCCCGAAAAGCACCGGCCGCGAGGTGTTCAACCTGCTTTGGCTGGATGGCCACCTGGCGCACCTGCCCGCTTACCAGGACGAAGATGTACAGGCGACGTTGCTGGAGCTTACCGCTCGCAGCATCATCGACTCACTCGGCAGTGCCCAGCAGGGCACCGAAGCGTTGTTGGTGTGCGGGGGTGGCGCACGTAACGGCGCCCTGATGGCCCGCCTCGCCCAGCTGCTACCCAGGGCCCGTGTCGCCAGCACCGGCGCCCATGGCGTAGATCCTGACTGGGTCGAGGCCATGGCCTTTGCCTGGCTGGCCCACTGCTGCCTGGAGGGCATCGCCGCCAACCGCCCCAGCGTCACTGCAGCCAAGGGCCTGCGGGTATTGGGCGCAATCTACCCGGCATAATCGCTACGCCAGAAAGCAAAACGCCGCGCAATTGCGCGGCGTTTCGTTTTGGCCAGGCCTCAGATCGAGAACGACGACCCGCAACCACAGGTGGTGGCCGCATTCGGGTTCTTGATGACGAAGCGCGACCCTTCCAGGCCTTCCTGGTAGTCCACTTCGGCGCCGGCCAGGTACTGAAAGCTCATCGGGTCGACCACCAGGGAAACGCCCTCTCGCTCGACAATGGTGTCGTCTTCGGCCACGTCTTCATCGAAAGTGAAGCCGTACTGGAAGCCCGAGCAACCGCCACCGGTCACGAACACCCGCAGCTTCAGACGTTCATTACCTTCCTCATTGACCAGGTTCTTCACCTTCTGGGCTGCCCCATGGGTAAACTCCAGACCGGTAGGGGTGAAGGTTTCGACGCTCATGTTGATTCTCCCGGCGCGGTAGCCGCCATAAAACTCGATGACGCGCATTATCCGCTTTCCCGAGAAAATCGGTCAAGAATTGTGCGGCTTTAGTCGCGACATGCAAAAAGGCCCGCACGACGCGGGCCTTTTTCGAACGCAGGGTGATTAAGGCAGCAAGCCGGCATGGGACAGGCCCATGCGCTCATCCAGGCCGAACAGGATGTTGAGGTTCTGTACCGCCTGGCCAGAGGCCCCCTTGACCAGGTTGTCGATTACCGACAGCACCACCACCAGGTCACCACCCTGCGGGCGATGAACGGCAATGCGGCAGACGTTGGCGCCGCGCACGCTGCGTGTTTCCGGGTGACTGCCAGCGGGCATCACGTCGACGAACGGCTCGTCGGCATAACGCTTTTCGAATAACGCCTGGAGGTCGACCGACGTATCGACAACATTCGCGTACAGGGTGGCGTGGATACCCCGGATCATCGGCGTCAGGTGCGGCACGAAGGTAAGGCCGATGTCCTTGCCAGCAGCCAGGCGCAGGCCCTGGCTGATTTCAGGCAGATGACGGTGACCTTTCACTGCGTAGGCCTTCATGCTTTCGCCAGCCTCACAGAACAGCGAACCGACCGCAGCACCACGGCCAGCACCGCTGACACCCGACTTGCAATCAGCGATCAGGCGCGACGGGTCGGCCAGGCCCGCTTCCAGCAGCGGCAGGAAGCCCAACTGGGTTGCGGTCGGGTAGCAACCCGGCACCGCGATCAGGCGTGCCTGGCGGATCTTCTCGCGGTTGACTTCAGGCAGGCCGTACACCGCATCCTTGAGCAGTTCTGGCGCACCGTGCGGCTGGCCATACCACTTGCCCCACTCGGCGGCATCCTGCAGGCGGAAGTCGGCCGACAGGTCGATCACCTTCGTGCCAGCCGCCAGCAGTTCACCTGCCAGGGCGTGGGCAACACCATGCGGGGTAGCAAAGAACACCACATCGCAAGCAGCCAGGGCCTTGCTGTCGGGCACGCTGAAGGCCAGCCCGTCATAATGGCCGCGCAGGTTCGGGTACATGTCCGCCACCGCCACGCCCGCCTCGGAGCGCGAAGTGATGACCGCCACTTCGGCCTGTGGATGCTGTGCCAGCAGACGCAACAGTTCGACGCCGGTGTAACCCGTGCCGCCGACGATACCGACCTTGATCATAACGCTTGCCCCTTATCAACGAGCCGTCTGGAAAGCGCACGATAATAGGGGCGCAAGGCGCCTGTAACAACTCTTCGGGTGACCCTTCGGGCGCTTGCCCACTACTATCTGACGACCGTGAATACCTGAAGGAACTCCCTCCATGCTTTACCTATGGATCAAAGCGCTGCACATCGTCAGCGTGGTCTGCTGGTTCGCCGGCCTGTTCTACCTGCCGCGGCTGTTCGTCTACCACGCCCAGAGCCAGGACAGCATCAGCCAGGAACGCTTCATCACCATGGAGCGTAAGCTGTACCGCGGCATCATGAACCCGGCGATGATCGCCACCTACGTGTTCGGTGCCTGGATGCTGTACCTCACCCCCGGCTGGCTGAGCCAAGGCTGGCTGCATGCCAAGCTGACCCTGGTGATCCTGCTGACCGGCTACCATCACGTATGCGGTGCCCAACGCAAACGCTTCGCCAGCGGCACCAATACCCGCAGCCACGTCTACTATCGCTGGTTCAACGAAGTGCCCGTGCTGTTCCTGCTGGGTATCGTAATTCTGGTGGTGGTCAAACCGTTCTGACATAGCCACCCGCTCAAGGAGCCTTGCCATGTCGTTACCTGCCTTGCTCGAACAACGCTTGCGCCTGCCTGTGGTCGCGGCGCCGATGTTCCTGATCTCCAACCCCAAACTGGTGCTGGCCTGCTGCGCCAGCGGTGTGGTCGGCAGTTTCCCGGCCCTTAACCAGCGCGACAGCGCCGGTTTCAAGGCCTGGCTGGAGGAGATCGAGGCGGGCCTGACGCAATTGCAGGCGCCAGCCCCCTATGCCGTCAACCTGATCGTGCACCCGACCAACCCACGCCTGCAGGCCGACCTGGCCTTGTGCGTAGAACATCGCGTGCCGATCGTCATCACCAGCCTGGGGGCGGTAAAGGAGGTGGTCGACGCCGTGCATGGCTATGGCGGCCTGGTGTTCCACGATGTCACCACTCGCCGCCATGCCGAGAAAGCCGCCGAAGCAGGTGTCGATGGCCTGATCGCCGTCGCCGCAGGTGCGGGTGGCCACGCCGGCACCTGGAGCCCGTTCGCCCTGGCAGCGGAAATTCGTCAGTTTTTCGACAAGACCCTGCTGCTGGCTGGTTGCATCAACCACGGCCACGAAATCCTCGCGGCACAATTGCTGGGCGCCGATCTGGCCTACATGGGCACGCGCTTCATCGCCACCGCAGAAAGCCACGCCCAGGATGCCTACAAGCAGATGCTGCTCGATGCCCATGCCGCCGACATCATCCACACCCCGGCAGTGTCCGGCATCCCTGCCAGCTTCCTGCGTTCGAGCCTGGAGCAGGCCGGCTATGACATGAATGCCCTCAAGAGCGGCCACGAGCAAGGCAAGCTCAAGCCGATCGACGACGAGGCTAAAGCCTGGAAGACCGTATGGTCGGCGGGCCAGGGCGTCGGCGAAATCCATGACCTGCCCAGCACCACTGAATTGATCGAACGGCTCCAAAAGGAGTACCGGGAAGCCTTGGAGCGCTGCCAGGTTCTGCGCATCCGCACCTTGTAGCAAAAGGCAACACCTTGCCCGGCCAAGCTGTACACTAGGCGCCCTCTTTAGCCCCCAGGAGCCTTGCATGACCCGTTACGCCATGATCACTGGTGCTTCCAGCGGCCTGGGCCTGGCCCTGGCGGAAGCGCTGGCACGGCGTGGGCGCAACCTGATCCTGGTAGCACGTCAGCGAGAAACACTGGAGCCTGTAGCCATCGAGCTTACCCAGCGCTTCGGGGTCGAGGTGCTGTTCCGCGCCTGCGACCTCAGCCAGCCGCTGCGCCTGTCTGGCTTCGTACTGGAACTGGAAGAAGGCGAACGGCGTATCGACCTGCTGGTCAACTGCGCGGGGTTACGCACCTACGGGCCGTTCCTGGCCCATGAGTGGGCCGACGAGCAAGACCTGCTGGAGGTCAACGTGCTGGCCCTGAGCCGCCTGTGCCACGCCATCGGCAACCTGATGGCTGTGCAGGGCGGCGGGCAGATCCTCAACGTCGCCGGCCTGGCCGGGATGGCACCCGGCCCGTGGATGGCAGCCTATGCCGCCAGCAAGGCGTATGTACTGAGTTTTTCCCAGGCGCTTCGCGAAGAGCTCAAGCGCACCGGCATCAAGGTCTCGGTACTGTGCCCCGGCCCAGTGCGTTCCGCGCGCCGGCGCATTGCGCGGCTCGACGGCAAACCACGCTGCCTCAGCCCCGAGGAAGTAGCGCTGTACACCGTCCGCGCACTGGACAAGAACCGCGCGCTGATCATGCCTGGCCGGCGCAACCGCTGGCTGGCATTCGCCCCGCGCCTGCTGCCACGCTGGCTGGTGCGCAAGCTGGCCGGGGCCATCCACCGCCGCTATTGCCCGGTCGGCATGGAATAGCCACTGGGCGAGCGGCGCCCGGCTGAGTACACTCGGCCCGACCCTCACCATGGAGCAAGTGCTGTGGACGATCTATTCCTCAAAATCATCAACCGGGAAATCCCGGCGGATATCATCTACGAAGACGACCAGATCCTGGCCTTCAAGGACATTGCACCCGCGGCACCGGTACATTTTCTGGTCATCCCGAAAAAGCACATTCGTACGCTCAATGACCTGACCGAAGAAGACAAGGCCCTGGCTGGCCACATCCTCTTCACTGCCCAACGTCTAGCGGTCGAGCAAGGCTGCGAAGAGGGCTTCCGCGTGGTCATGAACTGCAACCCGAAAGGCGGCCAGACGGTCTACCACATCCATATGCACGTGCTTGGCCAGCGCCAGATGAACTGGCCACCGGGCTGATCCACGGCAAGCGACCCCGCTGCTATTGCGGTAAACTGTCGGGCACATTCTTGCGGAGGTGCCCGATGGCTACCGAACGTCACTACTCGCCGCTCGACCGCTTGTTGCTGCAGGCCGATACCGCCATGCGCACCTTGCTGCCCTTCAGCGGCCAACCCGCCCGCCCATCGCCGGCCATCATCCAGCCAGACGCCGACCTGGACGAGCAACAATCCCGCCACATTGCCGGGCTCATGCGCATCAACCACACCGGTGAAGTCTGCGCCCAAGCGCTGTACCAGGGCCAGGCACTGACCGCCAAGCTGCCCGAAGTGCGCAAGGCCATGGAGCATGCCGCCGAGGAAGAAATCGACCACCTGGCCTGGTGCGAACAGCGGATTCGCCAGCTGAACAGCCACCCGAGTGTGCTCAACCCTCTTTTCTATGGCATGTCGTTCGGCATCGGCGCACTCGCCGGGCTGGTCAGCGACAAGGTCAGCCTGGGCTTCGTCGCCGCTACCGAGCATCAAGTGTGCAAGCACCTCGACGAGCACCTGGAGCAGATCCCGCACGAAGATGAAAAATCCCGGGCCATTCTCGAGCAGATGCGCATCGACGAAGAGCAGCACGCCGAGTCTGCACTGGAAGCCGGTGGTTATCGCTTCCCGGCTCCGGTCCGTTTTGGCATGAGCTTGCTGGCCAAGGTCATGACCAAGAGCACCTACCGCATCTGAAGGCATCCCCATGACGGACCGTTTCGACGCCAAGGACCTGGCACGCGCAGTACACGCTGGCATTCTCCAACCGGGCCAGGACCAGACCTTGTTGGCATTCTTGCGCCAGCAACCGGCACCACGTGGCAGTTTTCAGCTGGCCCATGTTGCCTTCTACTTTGGCGCCATGTTGATCATGGCGGCCATGGGCTGGTTGCTCACCGAGGCCTGGATGAGCATCGGTGATGGCGCGCTGTTGATCATCGCCACCCTCTACATCCTGCTGATCACCCTGTTCGCCCTCAACCTGCAGCGCCGCGCCCAACCGGTAGCTGCCGGGGTACTGGCAGCAGTGGCGGTCAGCATCGTGCCGCTGGCAGTGTTCGCCATCGAACGCCTGGCAGGCTGGTGGCCACTGGACGACGCCCAGGCCAACTACCACCAGTACTACACCTACGTGCAAGGCGGCTGGCTGGCGATGGAAGCGGCCACGGTGCTGGCCGGGTTGCTGATGTTGCGGCTGATCCCCTACCCGTTTGTGGTCATGCCGATAGCCGTGGCCTTGTGGTTCATGTCGATGGACCTGAGCGAGTGGTTCTTCGGCTCACCGTTCAGCTGGGAGCAGCGCCGAGAGGTTTCGCTGTGGTTCGGGTTGGCCTTGCTGGTGGTGTTCCTGGTGATAGACGGCCGCACGCGTGAGGACTACGCCCGCTGGGGCTACCTGGCCGGGCTGGCGGCATTCTGGGGCGGACTGACACTGGTGGACAGTGGCAGTGAGTTGGGCAAGGCCCTGTACTGCCTGATCAACATTGTGCTGATGGGCATGGCGGTGCTGCTGCGCCGGCCGGTGTTCATGGTGTTTGGTGCGCTGGGGGTGGCGGCTTACCTGGGGTACCTGTCGTACGAGGTGTTTGCCGAGTCGCTGCTGTTCCCGGTGGTGGTGACCTTGATCGGGCTGGGGGTTATCTGGCTGGGGCTGGTTTACCAGAAGCGGCGGGAGCGGTTGAGCCAAGTGATGCGAAGGTGGTTGCCGGGGTGGGTGCAAGCTGCACTGCCCGCGCTTCGGAGCTGATAGTGTCGGGGCCGCTCCTACAGGAAGTACGCGTTCCCCTGTAGGAGCGGCCTTGTGTCGCGATGGGCGCGAGGCGGCCCCAAAATCTCAGCTTTAACCCAGTGCTACAATCTCGTAGCCATGGGTAATCTCAACCCCGGCACGCTCGAGCATGATCGAAGCCGAGCAGTACTTCTCTGCCGACAGCTCCACCGCCCGCTTGACCTGCGCTTCTTTCAGCCCACGCCCTTTCACCACGAAGTTCATGTGAATCTTGGTGAACACCTTCGGGTCTTCGCTGGCGCGTTCCGCCTCCAGGAACGCCTCGCAGCTTTCCACCGCCTGGCGCGACTTTTTCAGAATGCTCACCACGTCAAAACTGCTGCAACCACCCAGGCCCAGCAACAGCATTTCCATCGGGCGCACACCCAGGTTGCGACCGCCGGCCTCGGGCGGGCCGTCCATCACGACGACATGGCCGCTCCCCGACTCGCCGAGAAACATTGCTTCACCGGCCCACTGGATACGTGCCTTCATCTACCCGGACTCCTGATTTTCGGAAAAGGGTGTCAGCTTAGACCTTGTGCGGCTGTGGGAAAAGCACGAGACGTGTCGGTTTAATACCGAAACATCCCGTAGTGTCTGATAAGCTGGCGCCAAATGACTGGCGCTTGCCGTCAGCCAACCTCTAAAAAAAGCCTATGCCTCGTATCGAACAGGATTTCGTGATGGTTGCCTCCGCCCTACCCGCCAAGATCAAGAACATCGACAAGTTGCTGGTGCACTGCCAGCGCCGCCGCTACACCGCCAAAAGCAACATCATCTGCGCCGGCGACCGGGCCGAGACTCTGTCGTTCATCATCAAGGGTTCGGTCACCATCCTCATCGAGGACGATGACGGCCATGAAATGATCATCGCCTACCTTAACAATGGCGATTTCTTTGGCGAGCTGGGCCTGTTCGAGCCCGTCGAGGGCGAACAGCAGCGCAGTGCCTGGGTGCGCGCCAAAACCGAGTGCGAAGTGGCCGAAATCAGCTACGAGAAGTTTCGCGAACTGGCGCGCCAGGACCCAGAAATTCTCTACGCCCTGGGCAGCCAGATGGCCCAGCGCCTACGCAACACTACGCGCAAAGTCGGCGACTTGGCATTCTTCGACGTGACCGGTCGAGTAGCCCGTTGCCTGCTGGAACTGTGCAAGCAACCCGACGCCATGACCCATCCCGATGGCATGCAGATCAAGATTACCCGGCAGGAAATCGGCCGTATCGTCGGTTGCTCGCGGGAAATGGTCGGCCGCGTCCTCAAGGACCTCGAAGAGCGCAGCCTGGTACAGGTGAAAGGCAAGACCATGGTGGTCTACGGTACCCGCTAGTCCTTGGGCAGCTCGGCCAGCACCTTGGCGTAGGCCTGTGAAAGGCGCTCGAACCAGGGCACCGCGGGCGCCACTTCGTGCAAGGCAATGTGCGCATCGGCGCGGCAGCGTTGCTCCAGCTCGCAGCATTCGTTGAAGCGGTTGACCGCCGCCACCATCGACTCACGCTCGTTGTCCAGCAGCAGCGCACCGTGCACCAGCACCACCGGGCGCTTGCCCCCCAAACCCTGGCGCCAGCGCTGGGCGGTGCCCACCAGTTTGCGGCCATTGAGGTTGACGTTGTAGCGGCCATCGCAGAAGGCCCCGTCGATTTCCCCCACCGATGCTACCCCGCCCCACTCGCGCAGCACATCGCACAGCGGCAGGCACAGGCGCTCGTAGGCATTTTCGATGCGACCGTGGTCGCCTTCACTGCGCGGGGCGGCGTAGACCAGTGCAACGTTTACCGTCGAATGCGACTGCGGCACCGGCTCACCACCCGTTTCACGCAACAGTACCGGCCAGCCGGCAATTGCCAACTCCGCGCAGGCGGCCTCGAAGTTGTCCAGCCGGCTCATGCGTCGAGGCATGACCAGAGCGTGATCGGTCGGCCGCCAGAACAGCACGCCACTCTCGCGTTCGCCACGGCAGACGGCGGCCAGCAGTTCCTGTTCGGCGTGCAGGCCTTGTTCGACGGTCAAGGCCAGGGGTTGATCGCTCATTGATCCACCTTTGATATTGTTGTTGATGGCCCTTTCGCGGGTAAAACCGCTCCCACGGGGATATCACAGGTCCTACAGGCGGTGAACATCCTGTGTGGGAGCGGGTTTACCCGCGAAAGGGCCATTACAGGCATACAAAAAAGCCGGCAAGAACGCCGGCTTCGTTTGATCAGTCCAATGGCTGTACAGTTTTCTTCACCTGTTCTGGGAAGAACAACCGTTGCAGTTCCAGGCCTGGCTGTTCGGCACGCATGAATGCTTCGCCGACCAGGAACGAGTAAACCTCGTTGATCGCCATCAGTTCCACGTCCGCTCGGTTGAGAATACCGCTCTCGGTAATCGCCAAGCGATCACGCGGAATGCGCGGCAGCAGGTCGAGGGTGGTTTCCAGGCTCACCTCAAAGGTGTGCAGGTTACGGTTGTTCACCCCAACCAGCGGCGTGTCGAGGGTTTTCAACGCGCGCTCCAGCTCATCGCCATCGTGCACTTCCACTAGCACATCAAGGCCGACATCCTTGGCAGTGGCGGCCAGTTCGGCCATCTTTACGTCGTCCAGCGCCGACACGATCAGTAGCACGCAGTCCGCGCCCAAGGCCCGGGCTTCGACGATCTGGTAAGGGTCGACCATGAAGTCCTTGCGGATTACCGGCAAGGAAACTGCTGCGCGAGCCTGCTGCAGGTACACATCGGCACCCTGGAAGTAATCGACATCGGTCAGCACCGACAGGCAGGTAGCGCCACCCTTCTCGTAGCTGACCGCGATTTCCGCCGGCACAAAGTGCTCGCGGATCACGCCTTTGCTCGGCGAGGCCTTCTTGATTTCAGCAATCACCGCCGGCTGCTTGCGCTTGGCCTGCTCGATCAGCGCGTTGGCAAAGCCACGCGGAGCATCGGCGGCCTTGGCCAGGGCCTCCAGCTCGGCAAGGCTGACGCGCGCGCTGCGCTCGGCCACTTCCTGAAACTTGCGAGCAATGATCCTTTCCAGCACTGTCGGCACACTCATGCTTCGTTCTCCACCTTGAATACTGCAGTAAAGGCACCCAGTTCCTGCAGCTTCTCCCAGGCCAGCCCGGTGTGCAGTACGTCGTGGGCCAGCTCCACACCTTGAGCCAGGGTCATTGCATGATCGGCGGCATACAGTGCCGCGCCCGCATTGAGCACGATCATTTCCGCAGCCTTCTGGCCGTTTTCGGTCTTGCGGCGGCCCAGCGCATCGCGGATCAGCTCCAGCGACGCCTGCGGGTTGTCGACGGCAAGGCCATGCAAACTCTGGCTCTTCATGCCGAGGTCTTCCGGTTCGACCCAGTATTCGGTGATTTCGTCGTTCTTCAGTTCGGCAACGAAGGTGGGTGCAGCCAGGCTGAACTCATCCAGGCCGTCCTTCGAGTGCACCACCAACACATGCTTGCTACCCAGACGCTGCAGTACCTCGGCCAACGGGCGGCACAGGGCCTGGGCAAACACGCCGACCACCTGGTGCTTCACTCCGGCCGGATTCGTAAGCGGGCCGAGCATGTTGAACAGGGTGCGCAACCCCAGCTCGCGACGCGGGCCAGCGGCATGCTTCATCGCCGAGTGATGGCTTTGCGCGAACATGAAGCCGATGCCCAGGCTGTCAATGCAGCGGGCCACTTGGGTTGGCGTCAGGTTCAGATAGATGCCGGCCGCTTCCAGCAAGTCGGCACTGCCGCTCTTGCCGGACACCGCGCGGTTACCGTGCTTGGCGACGGTGCAACCCGCCGCCGCCAGGACGAACGCGGAAGCAGTGGAGACGTTGAAGATATTGGCGCCATCGCCGCCGGTGCCGACGATGTCGACCACACCATCGAGGCTTTTGAGTTCAACCTTGTCGGCCAGCTCACGCATCACCGACACCGCACCGACAATCTCGTCGATGCTTTCACTTTTCATGCGCATACCCATCAGGAAGGCGCCGATCTGCGCCTCGCTGCATTGGCCGGTCATGATCTGGCGCATGACATCGCGCATTTCTTCGGTAGAGAGGTCCAGGTGGCCGACGATACGGGCCAACGCGCTCTTGATATCCATGTTCGATCCTTAGCGGCGGCCGCCGGTCTGCTTGAGGAAGTTGGCGAACAGCTCGTGGCCCTGCTCGGTCAAGATCGACTCGGGGTGGAACTGTACCCCTTCGATATTCAACGTTTTATGGCGCAGGCCCATGATCTCATCGACCGAACCGTCCTCATGGGCAGTCCAGGCGGTCACCTCCAGGCAGTCGGGCAAGGTCTCGCGCTTTACCACCAGCGAGTGATAACGGGTCACGGTCAGCGGGTTGTTAAGGCTGGCGAACACGCCCAGGTCGCGGTGATGTACCGGGCTGGTCTTGCCATGCATGACCTGGCGTGCACGTACCACGTCGCCGCCAAAAGCCTGGCCGATGGACTGGTGACCCAGGCATACGCCGAGGATCGGCAGCTTACCGGCAAAATGCAGGATAGCCTCGATGGACACGCCCGCCTCGCTTGGCGTGCACGGGCCTGGGGATACGACGATGCGCTCAGGGTTGAGGGCTTCGATCTGGGCGATGGTCATTTCGTCATTGCGAATGACCTTGACCTCGGCGCCCAGCTCGCCAAGGTACTGAACGACGTTGTAAGTGAATGAGTCGTAATTGTCGATCATCAGTAACATGGTGTTAAACCTCTTGAATCTACTGACTTCAGAATTCGAACCTTCCAGCACCAGCCACAGGCGCGGCTTTGCCACAAAGGGCGGTAAACGGGAAGGCAAACGGGGGCGGGCCGGACGGGCCGGCAGGGGATAAAGTCAGGCGCGCCAACGCCAACGGGCGTGGGCCTTGATTACGCGCATCAAGAGTTTGCTGACGATCAACACAGGATAGGTCTCGCTCATACGTCCCGGCACAGTAGCCTACCGGGGCGACGGGCGCAATATGCCCGTAAACACGGGGAAACGAATGGACTTGGGAGCGATGCACAGCGATTTGCTAAGGTCGATGGGGTTGTCCCAATAAAAACAAAGAAAAGGATGTTCCCTGATGCGAAAAGCCCCGTTATTGCGCTTTACTCTCGCTTCACTGGCCTTAGCTTGCAGCCAGGCATTCGCTGCCCCCTCGCCCTATTCCACCTTGATCGTGTTTGGTGACAGCCTCAGTGACGCCGGGCAGTTCGGCGGCATGCGCTTTACCAACCGCGATGCCGATGGCAATTATGCCCCCGTGTCGCCAATGATCCTGGGCGGACGGCTGGGGGTGAGCCCGATCGAGCTGGGTCCTTCTACCTCGCCTCTCAACCCGGCATTAGGGCTTCCCGACGGCAACAACTGGGCAGTCGGCGGCTACACGACCCAACAGATCCTGGACTCGATCACCAGCACATCCGAAACAGTCATCCCACCGGGGCGCACCGGCGCCGGGCAGGTACTGCGTGAAAAGCCGGGCTACCTGGCCAATGGCCTGCGTGCCGACCCCAACGCGCTGTACTACCTGACCGGCGGCGGCAATGACTTCCTGCAGGGCCTGGTCAACAGCCCGGCCGATGCCATCGCCGCTGGCGCCCGCCTGGCTGCCAGCGCCCAGGCCCTGCAACAAGGCGGCGCCCGCTACATCATGGTCTGGCTGCTGCCCGACCTCGGCCAAACACCGAACTTCAGTGGTACGCCACAACAAAACCCGCTGTCATTGCTGTCTGGCGCCTTCAACCAGTCGCTGCTCAGCCGACTGGGGCAGATCGATGCCGAGATCATCCCGCTGAACGTTCCCTTGCTGCTGAGCGAGGCATTGGCCAGCCCCAACCAGTTCGGCCTCGCCAGCGATCAGAACCTGGTCGGTACTTGCTACAGCGGCGAAGGTTGTGTGGCCAACCCGGTATATGGCATCACCGGCACCACCCCCGACCCAACCAAACTACTGTTCAACGACTCGGTGCACCCGACCATCGCGGGCCAGCAACTGATTGCCGACTACGCCTATTCGATCATTTCCGCACCTTGGGAGCTGACCCTGCTGCCAGAAATGGCCCATGCCAGCCTGCGCGCCCACCAGGATGAATTGCGCAACCAGTGGCAGACACCCTGGCAAGCCGTAGGTCAGTGGCAAGCCTTTGTCGCCACTGGCGCCCAGGACCTGGACTTCGACGGCCAGCACAGCGCGGCCAGCGGCGATGGACGTGGCTACAACCTGACTGTGGGCGGCAGCTATCGCCTGAACGACGCCTGGCGCGTGGGCCTCGCCGGTGGTGCATACCGACAGAAGCTGGAAGTCGGCGACCAAGACTCGGACTACAAACTGAACAGCTACCTGGCCAGTGCCTTTGCCCAATACCGCCAGGACCGCTGGTGGGCCGATGCCGCGCTGACCGCCGGGCACCTGGACTACAGTGACCTGAAACGCACCTTCGCCCTGGGCGTGAATGGCCGTAGCGAAAAGGGCGACACCGACGGCGAGGCCTGGGCGATGTCCGGGCGCCTGGGCTACAACCTGGCGGCCGACAGCAGCGACTGGCAGCTGGCACCCTTCATCAGTGCCGACTATGCGCGGGTGAAAGTGGATGGCTACGACGAGAAAAGCGGGCGCTCGACGGCACTGGGCTTCGATGACCAGGAACGCACGTCACGTCGGCTAGGCGTGGGGTTGCTGGGTAGTGTGCAGGTAATGCCAAGTACCCGGTTGTTCGCCGAGGTGGCGCAGGAACACGAGTTCGAGGACGACCAGCAGGATGTGACGATGCACCTGACCCGCTTGCCGGCCAATGACTTCACCCTGACCGGGTATACGCCACACAGCGACCTGACCCGAGCGAGCCTTGGGGTGAGCCATGAACTGGTGGCGGGGGTGCATGTGCGTGGGAACTACAACTGGCGCAAGAGTGATGAGTTGACGCAGCAGGGGGTGAGCCTGGGGGTGAGCGTGGACTTCTGAATGGATGGGGCCGCATTGCGGCCCCAATCCATTTATTTGGTCAACGTCTGCTCGGCCAGCGCCACCGCGCGGAACATCGCTCGGCGCTTGTTGATGGTTTCTTCCCATTCCAGCGCCGGTACCGAGTCGGCAACAATGCCACCACCGGCTTGCACATGCAGTTCACCGTCCTTGATCACGGCAGTACGGATGGCAATCGCGGTATCCATGTTGCCGTTCCAGGCAAAGTAGCCGACTGCACCACCGTAAACTCCACGCTTGACCGGCTCCAGCTCGTCGATGATTTCCATCGCGCGGATTTTCGGTGCACCCGACAGGGTGCCAGCCGGCAGGATCGCCCGCAGTGCATCCATCGCCGTCAGCCCTTCACGCAGTTGGCCGGTGACGTTGGAGACGATGTGCATCACGTTGGAATAACGCTCGATGACCATCTTCTCGGTCAGGCGCACGCTGCCGGTCGAAGACACACGGCCCACGTCGTTGCGGCCCAGGTCGATCAGCATCAAGTGCTCGGCAATTTCCTTGTCGTCCGACAGCAGGTCGTCTTCCAGAGCGCGGTCGGCCTCTTCGGTGGCGCCGCGCGGGCGGGTGCCGGCGATTGGGCGCACGGTGACCAGGTTGTCCTCGACACGTACCAATACCTCGGGCGAGCTGCCGACCACATGGAAGTCACCGAAGTTGAAGAAGTACATGTACGGCGTCGGGTTGAAGCAGCGCAGCGCGCGGTACAGGTCGATAGGCGCAGCCTTGAAGTCGATCGACATGCGCTGTGACGGCACCACCTGCATGCAGTCACCGGCCAGAATATATTCCTTGATACGGCCGACCGCGTTCTCGTAATCCTCACGGGTATAGCTGGAGCGGAACTCCGGTTCGTCGACCTGTGGGCCGCTCAGGTCCAGGCCACGGCGCGGGGTGATCGGCTGACGCAGGGTTTCGAGCAAGCCTTGAAGGCGTGCCTGGCCCTGTTCGAAGGCCTGCTCCTCGGCCGGGTCAACCAGCACGATGGCGTGCATCTTGCCCGCCAGGTTGTCGAATACCACCACCGCGTCGGACACCATCAGCAGGATATCCGGCACGCCCAGCGGGTCCGGGTTGGGGCTGGCGCCCAGGCGCTTTTCCACATAACGCACGCAGTCGTAGCCGAAGTAGCCGACCAGGCCGCCGTTGAAACGCGGCAGGCCGGGAATGTCGGCAACCTTGTAGCGGTCCTTGAAGGTTTCAACGAACGCCAGCGGGTCTTCGACATCGTGGCTTTCCACTTCCACGCCATCCTGCAGGATGCTGACGTGGTAGCCATGCACACGCATCACCGTGCGCGACGGCAAGCCGATCATCGAGTAACGGCCCCACTTCTCGCCGCCCTGCACCGATTCGAGCAGGTACGAGTTGGGTTGGTCAGCCAGTTTCAGGTAGATCGACAGCGGCGTGTCGAAGTCGGCCAGGGTTTCGCAGGCCAAAGGAATGCGGTTGTAGCCGGCAGCGGCCAGGCGCAGGAATTCTTCGCGGTTCATGAGTAGCCTCGTGGCAAGCAGCAGTAGGTCAGGCAAACGGACGGGCCGGCACGCGCCGGCAGGCAAAAGTCAGGCGCGCCAACGCCAACGGGCCAGGGCCTTGATGACTTTCATCCAGAATTTGCCGGTAACCACCACGGTGGGCTCTCTGTCTTGTGAGGCTTGAAGGTTCGCCAACGTTATCCCAGTGGCCGGGTCTGCGCAACCAGGCAGCAAAGCGCGCAGATCGTCGATCACCAGGTTGGGGGATTCGTCGTTGATCGGCCGGCCATGGTTGTAGCCGTAGGTCAGGCCCACGCATTGCACACCAGCTGCCTTGGCCGCCAGCACATCACTGCGCGAATCGCCAACAAACAGCGACTGCTGCGGGGTAACACCGGCCATCTGCATGACGAACAGCAGCGCCGCCGGGTCGGGCTTTTTCTGCGGCAGGGTGTCACCGCCGATGATCCAGCGGAAGTAGTTGCCGATCTTCATCTGGTCCAGCAGCGGGCCAACGAAGCGCTCAGGCTTGTTGGTAATCAGCGCCATCTCCACGCCTTGCTTGCGCAGCCAGCGCAGGGTGTCCCGCACACCGGGGTAGACCACCGTCAGCTCATGGCTTTCGGCATAGGCGTCCATGAACAGCGCCAGCGCCTGCTCGGCCAGGGCGTCGTCCACTGTGGTGTGGTCGATGCCTCCGGCCAACGCCCGACGCACCAGCACCTGGGCACCATTGCCAACCCAGTGGCGCACGGCCTCAAGGCCTGCAGGCGGGCGCCCCAGTTCGAGCAGCATACGGTCCACGGCGGCGGCCAGGTCTGGCACGGAGTCGATCAGGGTACCGTCCAGATCGAACATCACCAGCCTCGGCAGCGTCCCCGGGAACAGCTGCTCGAAGCCACTCATGGGCGGGCCAGGGCCAGTTCGGCGCGCATCTTGGCGATGACTTCCTGGTAGTCCGGGGCGTTGAAGATCGCCGAGCCAGCCACGAAGGTGTCAGCGCCAGCGGCAGCGATCTCGCGGATGTTGTTGACGTTCACGCCGCCGTCGATTTCCAGGCGGATATCACGGCCACTGGCGTCGATCAGCGCACGCGCTTCGCGCAGTTTGTCGAGGGTGCCGGGGATGAACTTTTGCCCGCCAAAGCCTGGGTTGACGCTCATCAGCAACACCATGTCGATTTTGTCCATCACATACTTCAGGGCGTCCAGGCTGGTGGCCGGGTTGAACACCAGGCCAGCCTTGCAACCACCGTCCTTGATCAGTTGCAGCGAACGGTCGATGTGCTGTGTGGCTTCCGGGTGGAAGGTGATGTAGGTGGCGCCGGCTTCGATGAAGTCGCCGATGATACGGTCGACGGGGCTGACCATCAGGTGCACGTCGATCGGCGCGGTGACGCCGTACTTGCGCAGGGCGGTGCAAACCATCGGACCAATGGTCAGGTTGGGGACATAGTGGTTGTCCATGACATCGAAGTGAACGATGTCTGCACCCGCAGCCAATACCTTGTCGACGTCCTCACCCAGGCGGGCAAAATCGGCGGAGAGAATGGAGGGGGCAATAGCGTAGGGCTGCATGGCGCACCTGTTGGCAGAATCACGGTGGCGCGCATTGTAACTCAGGGAAACGGATAGAGGCTGATTGGTATCAATCCATGTCGACCAGCTGTTTCAACCTGTACCGGCCTCTTCGTGGCTAACGCCGCGAAGAGGCCGGTACAGGCACCTCCTCATCAGGCCGGCTGTTGGGTCCTCAGCTTCTCGCTGCGCCCACGCAGCCACTCCAGGGTCAGCAGCAACACCACCGAGAAAGCAATCAGCAAGGTTGCCGCCGCAGCAATGGTCGGGCTGAGGTTTTCGCGGATACCGCTGAACATCTGCCGCGGCAGGGTCGCCTGCTCCGGCCCGGCCAGAAACAGTGTTACCACCACTTCGTCAAACGAAGTGGCAAAGGCGAACAGCGCGCCCGAGATAACACCGGGTGCAATCAGTGGCAGGGTCACTCGGCGGAAGGTCAGCAGCGGCGAGGCACCCAGGCTGGCCGCCGCACGCACCAGGTTGTAGTTGAAGCCCTGCAAGGTTGCCGACACGGTAATGATGACGAACGGCACACCCAGCACCGCATGCACCAGAATCAGCGAGGTAAAACTGTTGCCCATGCCCAGTGGGGCGAAGAACAGATAACTGGCGACCCCGATGATCACCACCGGGACCACCATTGGCGATATCACCAGCGCCATCACCAGCGACTTGCCGGGGAAGTCGCCACGGGTCAGCCCGATGGCCGCCAGGGTGCCGAACACCATGGCCAGCACCGTGGCCGCCGGGGCGACGATGATGCTGTTCTTCAACGCCCGCATCCACTCGGCCGAGCCGAAGAAGTCCTGATACCACTGCAGCGAGAAGCCCTGCAGCGGGTACACCAGGAAGCTGCCACTGTTGAACGACAGCGGCACGATCACCAGCACCGGCAAGATCAGGAACAGCAGGATCAAGCCACAAAGAATGCGCAGGCTATAGAACCAGACCCGTTCCACGGGCGACATGTATGGGCTCAGCATGACAGGCTCCTCAGCTCAGGCGCAGGCGGCTGGCGCCGACCAGCCAGCTATAGATCAAGTACAACAGCACAGTCGCCAGCAGCAGCAGCCCGCCCAGCGCGGTGGCCATGCCCCAGTTGATGCTGGTGTTGGTATAGAAAGCGACGAAGTAGCTGACCATCTGGTCGTTCGGGCTGCCGAGCAGCGCCGGGGTGATGTAGTAGCCGATGGCCAGGATGAACACCAGCAGGCACCCCGCGCCAACGCCGGCATAGGTCTGCGGGAAGTACACCCGCCAGAAGCTGGCGAACGGGTGGCACCCCAGCGAGATCGCCGCGCGCATATAGCTGGGCGAAATGCCCTTCATCACGCTGTACAGCGGCAGAATCATGAACGGCAGCAGAATGTGCACCATGGAGATGTACACACCGGTGCGGTTGAACACCAGTTCCAGCGGCTGGTCGATGATGCCCATGGCCATCAGCGCACTGTTGATCAGGCCGCCCGACTGCAGCAGCACGATCCACGCCGCCACCCGCACCAGGATCGAGGTCCAGAACGGCAGCAGTACCAAGATCATCAGCAGGTTGCTCTGGCGGGTCGGCAGGTTGGCCAACAGGTAGGCCAACGGATAGGCCAGCACAAGGCAGATGGCGGTAATCACCACACCCATCCACAGGGTGCGGGCGAAGATATCCAGGTAAATGGCCTGGTCCGGGGTGGCCTTGGCCAGTTCGCCAAGGTCGTCGATACGGTGGTCGACAGAGGCCAGCAGGTAAAAAGAAGTCACCGAACTGGTATTGCGGCGTATGGCCTGCCAGTAGGCCGGGTCGCCCCAACGCTCGTCAACGGCCTGCAGAGCGTCTTTGTAAGAGGCGGGCTCAGCCTTGAATGGCAGTGCCCGGGCTGTCTTGGTCAACAAGCTGCGGTAGCCAGCCAGCTCCATGTTCAAGCGCTTGGAAAGGTCGCCAAGGGTCTGGTTCTTGCGCGATTCGGCCAGGTCCTGGCTCAGTGCCTTGTACACATCCTCGCCCGGCAGGCTCTTGCCCTCCCACTGGGTGATGATGTCTACCGTGCGTGGCAAGCCACCGACCACTTCCGGGTTGCCGACGCTCTTGTACAGCAGCGCCGCGATCGGCACCAGGAACACCAGCAGAAGAAACAGCGCCAACGGCGCGATCAACGCCTGCGCCTTCCAGCGGTTGACCCGCTCGGCGTGTTTGAGGCGCTGCTTGAGACTTGGACCTGCGCCTTCTTTTAGGGGCACTGCAATGGCCATGGCGAACTCCGCGAAACAGGGAAACGGGGAGCGCGGACCCAGCGGCCAGCGCCCCTTTGATGCGCCTTACTTCTTCGCCGCCCAGGCGTTGAAGCGTTGCTCCAGCTGCTCGCTGTTGTCAGCCCAGAAGGCCACATCGATCTGCACCTGGTTGGCGATGTTTTCAGGCGTGGTCGGCATGTCCTTCTTCACGTCTTCCGACAGCAAGCTCACGGCCTTGGCGTTGGCCGGGCCGTAGGCGATGTTCTCGGAGTAGATCTTCTGCTGCTCGGGTTTGACGCTATAGGCAATGAATTTCTTGGCTTCTTCGGCGTTCTTGGCACCTTTAGGAATCGCCCAGGCATCAAAGTCGTAGATACCGCCGTTCCACACCACTTTGAGGTTGCTTTCCTTCTGCACAGCGGCAATACGGCCGTTGTAGGCAGAACTCATGACCACGTCACCGGAGGCCAGGAACTGCGGTGGCTGCGCGCCAGCTTCCCACCACTGGATGTTGGGCTTGAGTTCATCGAGCTTCTTGAAGGCGCGGTCCTGGCCTTCCTTGGTGGCCAGCACTTTGTAGACGTCCTTGGGCGCAACACCATCGGCCATCAGTGCGAATTCCATCGTGTACTTGGCGCCCTTGCGCAGGCCACGCTTGCCCGGGAACTGCTTGGTGTCCCAGAAGTCGGCCCAGCTGGTGGGGGCGGTCTTGAGCTTGTCGGCGTTGTAGGCCATGACCGTGGACCATACGAAGAAGCCTACGCCGCAAGGCTGGATGGCCCCAGGTACATAGTCGGCGTCATCGCCGAACAGTGCCGGGTCGAGTTCTTCGAACATGCCCTCATCGCAACCGCGCGCCAACTCCGGCGACTCGACCTCTACCAGGTTCCACGACACGCTCTTGGTGTCGACCATCGCCTTGACCTTGGCCATTTCGCCGTTGTACTCGCCTGCGACGATCTTGCCATTACCCGCCTTTTCCCATGGCTCGTAGAACGCTTTGACCTGGGCAGCCTTGTTGGCGCCCCCGAACGAGATCACGGTGAGGTCTGCGGCCATGGCCTGGCCAGCGGCGAACAGCCCCAGGGCCAGGGCGGTCAGTTTCAACTGCTTGCGCATTATTATTCTCTCCACAGTACAGGGTTGGTGAAGCAATCCATCAATGGGCTTCGGCAATCGGATCGAGCGCGCGGGCGTGCTCCACCTCCCAGCCCAGCGGTACCACATCGCCCACGGCCAATGCCGGGTCGAGCTCGGCAATCGGCTGTTTCACGAAGAAGTCGCCCTTGCCGCAAACTTCCAGGCGCACCCGCACGTGGTCGCCCAGGTAAATGAACTCGGCCACCCGGCCAGAGAAGCGGTTGACGCAGCTTTCGCTGTGGCCGTTCAGGCGCACACGCTCCGGGCGAATCGACAGGGTTACCGGCTCGCCGGCCTGGCCGACGTTCACCGCCAGCGCCTCGACCCGTTCACCGCGCGGCAACTGCACCTGGCAGCGTTTGCCATCGCTGGCCAGCAGGGTGCCGTTGATGCGGTTGTTTTCGCCGATGAAGTTGGCGACGAAGGTATTGCAGGGCTCTTCATACAGCGTGCGAGGGTCGGCAATCTGCTGGATTTCGCCCTGGTGGAACACCGCCACGCGGTCGGACATGGTCAGCGCTTCGCCTTGGTCGTGGGTCACGTACACCACGGTCACACCCAGGCGCTGGTGAATATGCTTGATCTCCATCTGCATGTGTTCACGCAGTTGCTTGTCCAGCGCACCGAGCGGCTCGTCCATCAGCACCAACTGCGGCTCGAACACCAGCGCCCGGGCCAGCGCCACTCGCTGCTGCTGGCCGCCGGACAGCTGGCCGGGGTAGCGCTTGGCGAAGGCATCGAGCTGGACCATGTTCAGCACGCGCTTGACCCGCTCGCTGATGTCGGTCTTGCTCAGATTGCGCACGGTCAGCGGAAAGGCCAGGTTCTCGGCCACGGTCATATGCGGGAACAGCGCGTAGTTCTGGAACACCATGCCGATATCGCGCTTGTGCGGCGGCACGTTGTTGATCGAGCGCCCGGCCAGCTGGATTTCACCGGCGGTGGGGGTTTCGAAACCGGCCAGCATCATCAGGCTGGTGGTTTTACCGGAGCCGGACGGGCCAAGCAGGGTAAGGAACTCGCCCTTGCGGATATCCAGGTTGAGGTCTTTGACGATCAGCGACTCGCCGTCGTAGCTCTTCTGCACACCACGGAAGCTGACCAGCGTTTCGCTGGTTGCAGCGTTCGACTTCGCCTCGCTCATGCCTGCACCTTCTTGTTGGATGACTGCGTAGGCAAAAGAGTAGAAGAGGCGCAAGCGCCCGAAAATCGGGGGTGCTGAGAGAATGCCATCATCCGGATGGAAGATTCGCTGTAGGGATTGCCCTACAAAGATGACGCTTTCAGGACACTGCCGCAGTCCTTGCCGGAGCGGCCTTGTGCCGCGAAAGGGCTACGAAGCCCCCCCACAATTCAAGCGAAAGCGCTGAAACAAAGGGGCCGCTATGCGGCCCTTTCGCGACACAAGGCCGCTCTCACAAGGACCGCGAAACCACTCATTGTCGCAATCAGACCAACTTGTGCTCCATGGCGTACTTCACCAGCTCCGCCAGCGAGTTCACCTTCAGTTTTTGCATCAAGCGCGCTTTGTGGGTGCTGATGGTCTTGCTCGACAGCGCCAGTTGCTGGGCAATGTCGTTGACGTTGGCGCCCTGAGCCAGGCGCTCGAACACCGAGAACTCCCGCTCCGACAGCAGCGTGTGCAATGGCCGAGACTCGGTCAGGCCCACTTCGAACACCATACGGTCGGCCAGCGACGGGTCGATATAACGCCCGCCACCCGCCACCCGGCGAATCGCGGTCAGCAACAGCGCCGGGTCGCTGTCCTTGGTGGCATAACCCGCCGCGCCAGCCTTCAACGCCCGCGCCGCCATCTGTGCCTCGTCGTGCATCGACAGCATCAGGATTGCCGGAGCGTCGTGCAACGCACGGATCCGCGGGATCGCTTCCAGCCCATTCACCCCCGGCATCGAGATATCCAGCAACACCACCTCGCACGGCGTGTGCCGCAGGGTTTCGAGCAACTGCTCGCCATTACCGGCCTCCCCCGCCACCTGCATGTCCTTGGCCAGGCCGATCAACTGCTTGATACCTTCACGGACAATGGTGTGGTCTTCGGCCACCAGCACTCGAATCACGCTCGCTCTCCTACTCCAACGGAATGGCCACGCTCAGGCTGGTGCCCTCGCCCGGTTGACTGTCCAGCGCCATGCTGCCACCCAACATCAGCACGCGCTCGCGCACACCCACCAGGCCAAACGAGGTGGGCCGGGGCTGGTCGCGGCAAAAGCCCTGGCCGTCGTCACTGACCGTCATGCGCAACTGACCGTCCTGGCGTACCAGCTCGATCTCCACGCTGTGCGCCTGGGCGTGACGCATCACGTTGGTCAGCGCCTCCTGCAGGATACGAAACAATCCAGTGGCCTTGGCATCGCTCAATGCTGGCAGATTATCCGGTACTTGCACCAGACAGGGGATTTGCGTGCGCGCCTCGAAGCGCCGCGCCTGCCATTCGATGGCCGAGGCAATACCGGCATCGAGAATCGGCGGGCGCAAAGCGGTGGCCACATCGCGCACCAGCTGGAACAGCTGCGCGATCAGGCGCTTCATGCTGCTCAGGCGTTCGTTAAGGCCTGGGTCCAGCTCGGCGAATGCCAGCTCGCACATCGACACTTCCAGCTTGAGCACGGTCAGCATCTGCCCCAGTTCGTCGTGCACTTCCCGGGCGATACGGGCCTTTTCTTCTTCACGCACGCTCTCCAGGTGGGCCGACAGTTCGCGCAGCTGCTCCTGAGATTTCGCCAGGGCCAACTCTGCCCGCTTGCCTTGGGTGATGTCCCACACCACACCGTCCCACACCACCTGGCCGTTGCCCAGGCGCCGAGTACTGGCCTTGATGTCGGCCCAGCGCTGTTCACCCTGGCGAGTGAGGATGCGCCCCTGCCAGGACCAGTCCTGGTCGCTGGCCAGGGCCAGGTCCTGTACCCGATGGTAATCGGCGCGGTCCTCGGGGTGCACCAGGTTGCGCAGGCCCATCTGCGGGTGCTGAATCTCGCTGGGCGCATAGCCCACCAGGGCCTCGCTGCCCTCACTGATATAGGGGAACTCCAGGTCGCCCTCGGCCGGGTCGCGCTCCAGACGAAACACCAGCCCCGGCACGTTACCGGCAATGCCCTTGAGCCGTGCCTCGCTCTCGCGCAAGGCCGCCAGGGCGCGGTGGCGCTCGGTGACGTCGGCGAGATAGACCACCAGATATTCGGAATCACGAAAGCGCAGAAAACTCAGCGACAGCTCCACCGGCAGCACGCTGTGATCGGCCCGCCGGCACTGCGCCTCGAACTGGCCGGTACCCCCTGCCCCCGTACGCGCGCCCTTCCACAGCTCCAGCCAGCGGTCCATGTTCAGGCTTGGTTCGAAGGTACTCAGCGGCCGCTCCAGCAGCTCGCCCTCGGCATAACCCAGCATGCGCTCGGCAGCGTGGTTGGCGTAGCGCACGTGGCTGTCCCAATTGACCCAAAGGATACCCACCGTACTCTGGTCGATGGCGAACTGGCTCAAGCGCAACGCCTCTTCGCGCACCTGCCGTTCCACAAGGCTTTCTCGCGTGGCCAACAGGCTGCGCTCCAGCTGGCGCTGCTGCCGGCGTTGCCATAGCAATGTGGCCAACGCGCACAGCAGCAGCATGCCGAACAACAAGGCCAGGTTCTGCCAGAAGCCCGGCGATTCACTCAGCCGTGGGTATTTGGGCTGTAACCAACGCTGGTGCAGTTGTTCCAGCTCCTTGGCTGGCAGCGCTTGCAAGCCACGCTCCAATACATCGGCCAACAGTGGCCAGTCGCGCCGTGAACCAATGCGCAGCAATTGCGGCAGGCCGATATCGCCGACCACTGCCAGCTCACTGAACTCGCTTTCGCGTGACAGACGGCTGAGCTGCGCTTCATCCAGCACCGCAAAGGCGGCTTGGCCGCCTACCACCAGTTGCAGGGCTTCACGCTCGTTGGGCACCCCCTGCAGGTTGAGGTTGCTGTAGTTGGCGCGCAGGTAGTCCGCCAGTTGGCTGGGCATGCGCACGGCCACCCGCTGTTCGGCTTCGAGTTTTTCCAGCTCCACGGCCATGGCCCCGGTGCGCGGCCCCACCACCAGTTGCGGCACACGCATGTATGGGTCGCTGAACAACCACAGGCGCAGGCTGGCCGGCGTCTGCGTAAGCCCAGGGGCGAAGTCGATTTCGCCGCTCTGCAGGGCATGCTCCAGGCTGGCCTGGTCGCTGAAGTTGCGCCAGGTGAGGTCCAGCCGCAGCGCCTGCGCCAGGCTGCTCACCAGCTCTACGTTGGCCCCGTACAGTTGCTGCAAGCGCCGGTCGAACTGGGCGTACGGCACCTGCAGCACCAGGCCCACCCGCAGGCTGCGATGGGTATCCAGCCACTGCTGCTGAGCGGGCTCCAATACCACGGCGGGCGGCGCCTCGGGCCTGGCCAATGCAATCAAGGGCAGCCACAAACAGCCGATAACCAACAGGCGACGCACTCGCTTCATCTACACGCTCGTCTTGGCAAAGGCGGCCATGCAGCATGGCCGTCACGGGCAAATACTATTAGGCTGCCGGTATCATTCTGGCCTTGGGTTGACGCATGTCCACACTTTATCGCACGGGGCTGGCAGTGTGCTGCCTGGCTTCGCTCCTTCCACTCGGTGCCTTGGCCGCCGACGCCGAAAAACCACCCGCGACTACCGCGACGCCTGCTGTCGAGCCCCCACGCCCGCCCTTGCTGGAGCGCAGCCAGGAGGATGCCCAGGCGCTCGAAAGGCTGGTGCCCAAGGCCGAACAGCAGACCCTGCAGGCGGGCGCCGACAGCTTCCTGGCCCTGTGGAAGCCGGCCAACGACAGCGACCCGCAAGGGGCGGTGATCATTGTTCCCGGTGCTGGCGAAACGGCCGACTGGCCCAATGCAGTTGGCCCGCTGCGGCAAAAATTCCCTGATGTCGGCTGGCACAGCCTGAGCGTCAGCCTGCCAGATCTGCTCGCCGACAGCCCCCAGGCGAGGGTCGAAGCCAAACCCGCTGCCGAGCCAGAAAAAGCCAAGGGCGAAAGTGCGCCGGCCAAGGATGTACCCGCCGACGCCAATGCCAATATCGCCCAAGCCACCGCGGCCGATGCCGACGCGGCGCAAAACACTGACGCCGAACAGGCCAGCGAACAGGCCGACCCAGCCGACGCCGAGCGCATTTTCGCCCGCCTGGACGCCGCAGTGGCGTTTGCCCAGCAGCACAACGCACGCAGCATCGTGCTGATCGGCCATGGCAGCGGCGCGTACTGGGCAGCCCGCTACCTGAGCGAGAAGCAACCGCCGCAGGTACAGAAACTGGTGATGGTCGCCGCACAGACACCGGCTCGCGTGGAGCATGACCTGGAGAGCCTGGCGCCAACCTTGAAGGTGCCGACTGCCGATATCTACTACGTCACCCGCAGCCAGGACCGCAATGCAGCCGAGCAGCGCCTGCAGGCCAGCAAACGGCAGAAAGACAGCCAGTACCGGCAGTTGTCGCTGATTGCCATGCCGGGCAACAAGGCTGCGGAGCAGGAGCAGTTGTTCCGCCGCGTGCGAGGATGGATGAGCCCGCAGGGTTGAGCTGAAATCGACGGGGGTGCTTCGCCCCCCTTTCGCGGCGCGAGGCCGCACAAGTGTGGGAGCGGCCTTGTGTCGCGATGGGCGGCAAAGCGGCCCCGTTTTTACAGCCCCCGCCGCTTGCGGATCATGGCATACGCCTGATGCAACTCACGGGTACGCTCGGTCGCTTCACGCACCTGCGCGTCGCTGGCACCGGTACCCGCCAGTTTGTCCGGGTGATGCCGACTGACAAGCCGACGATACGCCTGCTTGACCTTGTCACTATCGGTATCCGCCTCCACCGCCAGCAAGCGCAACGCTGCCGCATAGGTCATGGGGACGCCTTCGGCTGCCGTCGCCTTGCGCGGCTCGTACTCCAGCGACATGGCCTGCACCTGGCGCCTGCTCATGCCCAGCTTCTGCCCCCAGTCCAGCAACAACTCACGCTCCTTGTTGCCCATCTTGCCGTCGGCCCAAACCATGCGCCAACAGGCACGCAAGGTGCCTTCCGCGGCATGCGGCTGCTGGCGGATACGCCGCAGGTGCCCGCCCAGCCTGTCCTTGCCTGCCTTGCCGCGGTTGAACGCATTGATAGCGCGCAGCCGGGCTGCCTCGGCCAGGTCCAGGCGCACCATTTCCTGACGCGCCTGCTGGATATGCAGCTCACCCACCCGACCATCGCACTTGGCCAGGCGCCCGAGCATCACGAACAGCAACTCGTCGTCGCGCAAGGCCGAGCGCCCGCCCAGGCGTTCGCGCATATCGTCCCAGCCTTGCAAGCGCAGCCGGCGGTCCATGGCCTGCCCAAGCAGCGCACCGAGCAAGGCACCCGGTATGCTCGCGACAGCAAAGCCGGCACCTACACCAATCACCGTGCCTGGCCACCACATGTCAGGCGCGCTCGCCAATCAAACGCTCAACCTCGGCCAGGCGTTCGAGCGTACCGACATCCACCCAGTGCCCACGGTAGTGTTCGCCAGAGACCTTGCCGGCCGTCATGGCCTGGCGCAGCAACGGTGCCAGCTTGAAGGCGCCCGCCTGGCAACCATCGAACAACGCCGGGTGCAGCAGCGAAATGCCACTGAACGTCAAGGTGCCCGGCGCGTCGTCACCATCGACCACCCGCTCACCCACCAGACGGAAGTCACCGCGCCCGTGATGGCCAGGGTTGTCGACCAGCACCAGGTGAGCCAGGCCTTGCAGGGGAGCCTGCAGACGCGCGAAATCGTAATCGGTCCAGACATCGCCGTTCACCAACAGGAAAGGCGCATCACCCAGCAAAGGCAGGGCCTTGAAGATACCGCCGCCGGTTTCCAGCGGCTCACCTTCAGGTGAATAGCGGATGTTCAGGCCGAAGCGGCTGCCGTCACCCAGATGGTCTTCGATCTGCTGGCCGAGCCAGGCGTGGTTTATCACCACGTCAGTGACGCCCGCTGCCGCCAGGGCGCGCAGGTGGTATTCGATCAGCGGCTGGCCGGCGACCGGGACCAACGGTTTGGGGGTGTGCAGGGTCAGCGGGCGCATGCGCTCGCCCTTGCCCGCTGCCAGGATCATTGCCTTCATGCACGCGCTCCGGCCTGCAACTGCGCAATCAGCTCACCCAGCTCCGCCAATTCGGGCCGGCGACCGATCACTTCATTTATATAGGCGAAGAAACGCGGCACGTCGCCCAGGTAACGCGGTTTGCCGTCGCGGTGGCAGATACGGGCGAAGATGCCGATCACCTTCAGGTGGCGCTGCACGCCCATCAGGTCACTGGCGCGCTGGAAAGCTTCGAACTCAGCGTGCACCGGGATGCCGGCAACCTGCGCCTGCTGCCAGTAGTCACGCAGCCAGGTCTCGACCCGCGCCTGCGGCCAACTGACAAAGGCGTCCTTGAACAGGCAGGTGATGTCGTAGGTGACCGGGCCATACACCGCATCCTGGAAATCCAGCACACCGGGGTTTGGGGTGCTCTGCATCAGGTTGCGCGGCATGTAGTCACGGTGCACCAGCACCTTGGGCTGGGCCAGGGCACTGTCGATCAGCAGCTGGCTGACGCGCTGCCAGGTGGCTTTCTGCGCTTCGCTCAAGGCCAGGCCAAGCTCACGCCCCACGTACCATTCGGGGAACAGCTCCACTTCTCGGCGCAGCAGGGCATCGTCGTAGCTGGGCAGCGGGGCGTCCATCGGCAAACGCTGGAATTTCAAAAGCGCATCGATGGCATCGGCGAACAGGCCATCGGCGTTGTCGGCATTGATGATGTCAAGGTATGTCTGAGTGCCGAGATCCCCAAGCAGCAGGAAGCCACGTTCCAGGTCCTGGGCGTGGATCAGCGGCACATGCACGTCGGCGCTGGCCAGCAGGTGGTCAATGGCGACGAACGGTCGGCAGTTTTCCTGCGGGGGTGGCGCATCCATGATCACGAAGCTGTGGCCAGCCCCCTGCCAGCGGAAGTAGCGGCGAAAGCTCGCGTCGCTGCTGGCAGACGTCAAGCTGCCTGCAGGCACTTCGCCCCAGGCATTGTTGCGGAAAAGTTCATTGAGCTGCTCTTCGAGCCAGACCGTCAGTTGTTGCAGGCGTACATCGTGTTCAGGCATTACAAGGGTCTCCGACGGCCCTAGCCGTCAAGCGGGTCATGCTTTATTATCCAGCATCTTTTTCAGACCATCGAGAGGCGTGCGGCCCCACACGCGGGCAGATGGCACGCAGGAAGCCCGGACTAATAAGATGGCATTGAAATCCCCCGCGTTTCGTAGAAAGTTTCCGTTGCTGGTAACCGGCGGTCTGCTGGCCCTGCAACCTCTGGCCACCTCATATGCAGTGGCAGCCGAACAGTTCGACTGCCAAGTGTCCGCCGCCGGTGGCTGGGACTGCAAGCCCAAGGCCCCAGTCAACAACCTGCCGCCACGCCCGGTGCACGAAGGTGCGGCCGTCAGCTCCGGCACTGAAGCCGCCAGCGAAGGCGAAACCGCGGACCGGCCGATGCTGGTTACCGAGGCCAAGGGCCGTGCCCTGAAGTCGCGCAGCGAAGACTACAGCCACCTGGACTGGGTGCCGCGTGAAAAGCTCACCGCCGCGCAGCTGGCCGAAACCGGCCCGTACTGCGGTGGCGCCTATGTCGAGCCAACCCGCCCGGGCATGGCCGACACCACGCCGAAGGATGAGTCGCCGACCTACATCAACGCCAAGGTATCCAAGTACCAGCAGGAGCAGCAGATCGCTACCCTCGCCGGTGACGTGGTGATGCGCCAGGGCAGCATGCAGGCCGAGGCCGACGAGGCCAACCTCTACCAGACCGAAAACCGTGGCGAGCTCAAGGGCAACGTCAAGATCCGTGACAACGGGTCGTTGGTGGTCGGTGACGAGGCGCAAATCCAGCTCGACACCGGCGAAGCCCAGGTCGACAACGCCGAATACGTGATGCACAAGTCGCACATCCGCGGCAGTGCCCTGTACGCCAAGCGTGGCGAAAACGCCATCATCCGCCTCAAGGACGGTACGTACACCACCTGCGAACCGGGCAGCAACGCCTGGCAGCTGAAGGGCAACAACATCACCCTGAACCCGGCCACCGGCTTCGGTACCGCGACCAACGTTACGCTGCGGGTCAAGGATTTCCCGGTGTTCTACACACCGTACATCTACTTCCCGATCGACGACCGTCGCCAGTCCGGCTTCCTGCCGCCATCGTTCAGCACCAGCAGCGACACCGGCTTCATGCTGGTCACGCCGTACTACTTCAACCTGGCGCCGAACTACGACGCCACGTTGTACCCGCGTTACATGGCCAAGCGCGGCCTGCTGATGGAAGGCGAGTTCCGCTACCTGACGCCTTCGAGCGAAGGCCAGTTCGGCGGTGCGTACCTGAACGACAAGGACGATGATCGTAAACTCCAGACGGATTACGAAGATCAGCGCTGGATGGTCAACTGGCAGCACAAGGGTGGCCTGGACGAGCGCCTGATGGCCGAGGTCGACTACACCGACATCAGCGACCCGTTCTACTTCCAGGACCTGGAGTCTGATCAGATCGGTGTGGAAAGCCGTGACCTGCTGAACCAGCAGGGTGCTTTGACCTATCGTGGCGACAGCTACACCGCGCGTTTGAACGTGCATGCCTACGAAATGGCCACTATCTCGCAGATCACGCCGTATGATCGTCTGCCGCAAGTCACCCTCAACGGTATGCTGCCGTACCACCCGGGTGGTTTCGACTTCAGTTACGACACCGAAGCCGTGCGCTTTGATCGCGACTTGAAGACTGGTCCGGTCTTCAACAAGGATGGGGTGCTTGACACCACCGCTGGTACCAATGGCCAACGTCTTGATGAGAACATCTTCGGTCTCGCAAGGGCTAACGGTACCCGCCTCAACGTTGCACCTTCCATCAGCTTACCGATGGATGCCAGCTATGGTTACCTCAAGCCTAAGCTGACTTACATGTACACCCATTACGACCTGGACCTGGATAGCGAAGGCAAAAGCGACCTGGCCAATGCCTCGCAAGCCACCCGCGACCTACGCGGTGATTTCTCGAGCACCCAGAACCGCGATATCCCGATCTTCAGTGTCGACAGCGGCTTGTACTTTGACCGCAACACATCTCTGTTCGGTACGAACTACAAGCAGACCCTCGAACCGCGCCTGTTCTATCTCTATGTTCCGTACAAGGATCAGATGGACATTCCGCTGTTCGACTCAGGCGAAAGTCTGTTCAGCTATGACTCGTTGTTCCGCGAGAACCGCTTCAGTGGCACAGACCGCATCGGGGACGAGAACAAACTTTCGCTGGGGGTAACCACCCGCTGGATCGAAGAAAACGGCTTCGAACGCCAGAACTTCAGCATTGGCCAGGCGTACTACTTCAAGGACCGCAAGGTCCAGCTGCCAGGTATCGACTACCGTACCCGCAAAGACTCGCAGTCCGACGTTTCTCCATACGCGCTGATGTACAACTACTTCTTCAACCGCGACTGGCGCTTCAACTCGGACTTCAACTGGGACCCAGACAGCCGCAGCACCCGCTCGGGCAGCGCGATGTTCCACTACCAGCCTGAAGACAACCCGAACAAGGTGGTCAACCTCGGTTATCGCTACCGTAACGACACCATTGCCTACGACTCCCAGACCGGTACTTGGAAAGTGGGCGGTGGCGACTACGGCACCCCAGGTAGCCCGAACTACATCAAGGACTACTACAAGATCCAGCAGCATGACTTCTCGGTCATCTGGCCGATCGTTCCGCAGTGGAGCGTCATCGCTCGCTGGCAGCATGACTACAACCGCAACCGCACCCTGGAAGCCATGGGCGGTTTCGAGTACGACAACTGCTGCTGGAAGCTGCGCCTGATCAACCGCTACTGGATCGATTACGACGACTTCAGCCAAGCCCTCCCGGCGAACGAAAAAGGCGACCACGGTGTCTTCCTTCAGATCGTCCTGAAAGGCCTCGGTGGCGTAGTTGGCAACAAGGTCGAGTCTTTCCTCGACCAAGGCATTCAAGGTTACCGTGAACGTGAAGACCAAGCTTATTGATCGTCTGCGCCCAGTGTTGCTGGGCGCCGCTTTGCTGAGTGGCGCGGTGCATGCCGCGGTACAACCTCTTGATCGCGTGGTGGCCATCGTCGACAACGACGTGGTCATGCAAAGCCAGCTGGACCAGCGCGTCCACGAGGTGCAGCAAACCATCGCCAAGCGTGGCGGCGGCGTGCCACCCACTGGCGCCCTGGAACAGCAGGTACTGGAACGCCTGATCGTCGAGAACCTGCAACTGCAGATCGGCGAGCGCTCCGGTATCCGCATCACCGACGAGGAACTGAACCAGGCCATCGGCACCATCGCCCAGCGCAATGGCATGTCGCTGGACCAGTTCCGCGCCGCCCTGGCCCATGACGGCCTGTCGTTCGACGACGCTCGCGAGCAGGTCAAGCGCGAGATGATCATCAGCCGTGTGCGCCAGCGCCGCGTGGCCGAGCGTATCCAGGTGTCGGAGCAGGAAGTGAAGAACTTCCTCAACTCCGACATGGGCAAGATGCAGATGTCGGAAGAGTACCGCCTGGCCAACATCCTCATCCCTACCCCGGAAGCCGCCAACTCGGATGATATCCAGAAGGCTGCGCGCAAGGTCGGTGACGTGTACCAGCAGCTGCGCCAGGGCGCCGACTTCGGCCAGATGGCGATTGCCAACTCGGCCAGCGAAAACGCCCTGGAAGGCGGCGAGATGGGCTGGCGTAAAGCCGGCCAGCTGCCACCTGACTTCGCCAAGATGCTCAGCAGCATGCCGGTGGGTGAGATCACCCAGCCCATTCGTATCCCCAACGGCTTCATCATCCTCAAGCTGGAGGAGAAGCGCGGTGGCAGCGAGAACGTGCTGCGTGACGAAGTGCATGTACGCCACATCCTGATCAAGCCAAGCGAGATCCGCAGCGAAGCAGCCACCGAGCAACTGGCCGAGCGCCTGTACGACCGCATCAAGAACGGCGAAGATTTCGGCGAGCTGGCCAAGAGCTTCTCGGAAGACCCAGGTTCTGCGCTCAACGGCGGCGACCTCAACTGGGTAGACCCGAACAGCCTGGTACCGGAGTTCCGTGAACAGATGGCCAACGCCCAGCAAGGCGTCGTGACCAAACCGTTCAAAACCCAGTACGGCTGGCACGTTCTGGAAGTGCTGGGCCGCCGCGCCACCGACAGCACTGAGCAGGCACGTGAGCAACAGGCCCTGAGCGTACTGCGCAACCGCAAGTACGACGAAGAGCTGCAAACCTGGCTGCGCCAGATTCGCGACGAAGCCTACGTTGAAATCAAGCTGCCTGGCGCTGACCAGGCCGCCCAGTGAAGCCCCTGCGCTTCGCCGTCACGCCCGGCGAGCCGGCCGGCATAGGTCCCGACCTGTGCCTGCTGCTCGCCGCAGACGCCCAGCCTCATCCCCTGATCGCCATCACCAGCCGTGACCTGCTCGCCGAGCGGGCCACGCAGCTGGGGCTGGCCGTCAACCTGCTGTCAGTAGCCCCAGGCCAATGGCCTGAGCAGCCGGCGCCAGCCGGTAGCCTGTACGTTTGGGATACCCCCCTGGCAGCGCCCGTAACATCAGGCCAGCTCGACAAAGCCAACGCCGCGTTCGTGCTGGAAACCCTGACCCGCGCGGGCCAAGGCTGCCTGGACGGGCACTTCGCCGGGATGATCACCGCCCCGGTGCACAAGGGTGTGATCAATGAAAGCGGTATCGCCTTTTCCGGGCATACCGAGTTCCTTGCCGAACTGACCCATACCGCGCAAGTGGTGATGATGCTGGCGACCCGTGGCCTGCGCGTGGCGCTTGTAACCACGCACCTGCCGCTGCGTGATATTGCCGACGCCATCACAGCCGAGCGCATCGAACGTGTAACCCGTATCCTGCATGCCGACATGCGCGACAAGTTCGGCATTGCCAACCCGCGTATTCTGGTGTGTGGCCTCAACCCGCATGCGGGCGAGGGCGGCCACCTGGGCCGCGAGGAAATCGACATCATCGAGCCGACCCTGGCCCGCCTGCGCACCGAAGGCATGGACCTGCGCGGGCCGCTGCCGGCCGATACCCTGTTTACCCCCAAATATCTGGAGCACTGCGATGCGGTGCTGGCGATGTACCACGACCAGGGCCTGCCCGTACTCAAGTACAAAGGCTTCGGCGCTGCAGTGAACGTGACCCTGGGCCTGCCGATCATCCGTACATCGGTCGATCACGGCACCGCCCTGGACCTGGCCGGCACCGGCAAGGTCGACACCGGCAGCCTTCGCGTCGCGCTGGAAACCGCCTACCAGATGGCCGAGAACCGACCATGAACGAGCAATACCAACACCGGGCGCGCAAGCGCTTCGGCCAGAACTTCCTGCACGACGCCGGCGTCATCGACCGCATCCTGCGTGCCATCAACGCCAAGGCCGGCGAACACCTGCTGGAAATCGGCCCAGGCCAGGGCGCCCTGACCGAAGGCCTGCTGGGCAGCGGCGCACAACTGGACGTGGTGGAGCTGGACAAGGACCTGGTACCGATCCTGCAGCACAAGTTCGCTGATCGCGGCAACTTCCGCCTGCACCAGGGCGACGCCCTGAAGTTCGACTTCAACCAGCTGGGCGTGCCGCCACGCAGCCTCAAGGTAGTGGGCAACCTGCCCTACAACATCTCCACCCCGCTGATCTTCCACCTGCTCAGCCATGCCGGGCTTATCCGCGACATGCACTTCATGCTGCAGAAGGAAGTGGTCGAGCGCATGGCAGCCGGCCCTGGCGGGGGTGACTGGGGGCGCCTGTCGATCATGGTGCAGTACCACTGCCGCGTGGAGCACCTGTTCAATGTCGGCCCTGGCGCCTTCAACCCACCGCCAAAAGTCGATTCAGCCATCGTCCGCCTGGTGCCGCACGAAGTGCTGCCCCACCCGGCCAAGGATGCGAAGCTGCTGGAGCAGGTGGTACGCGAGGCGTTCAACCAGCGTCGCAAAACCCTGCGCAACACCATGAAGGGCCTGCTCGACAGCGCGGCCATCGAGGCCGCTGGTGTGGATGGCAGCCTGCGTCCTGAACAGCTGGACCTGGCAGCCTTCGTGCGCCTGGCCGACCAACTGGCTGATCAGCAAGCCTGATATCACCTGTACCGAGCTCTTCGCGGTTAAACCCGCGAAGAGACCGGCACCGACAACAGAAAACCCCAAGCCCCTGCACCGCTGGCCCTCGCCCCTCCCAATGGCCTAGACTGCGTTATTGCGTCAGTTCGCCCAAGGCCCTTGCATGTCCGACCCCCGCTATCAAATCGACGTCAGCGTCGTGACCCGCTACCTGAAAGAACAATCCGACCCCGAAAACAGTCGTTTCGCTTTCGCCTACACCATTACCGTGCAGAACAACGGCTCGCTCAAAGCCAAGCTGCTGTCACGCCACTGGCTGATCACCAACGGTGACGGCGAAGTCGAGGAAGTGCGCGGTGCCGGCGTGGTCGGCCAACAGCCCAACATCGACCCGGGCCAGAGCCACACCTACAGCAGCGGCGCCGTCATCAGTACCCGCGTGGGCACCATGCAGGGCAGCTACCAGATGTTTGCCGAAGACGGTAAACGCTTCGACGCCGAGATCGCCCCGTTCCGCCTGGCGGTACCGGGGGCGCTGCACTGATGGCCACTTACGCCGTCGGCGACCTGCAGGGCTGCCTGCAGCCACTCAAGTGCCTGCTCGAGCGCGTCAGCTTCAACCCCGCCGTCGACCGCCTGTGGCTGGTCGGCGACCTGGTCAACCGCGGCCCTGAGTCACTGGAAACCCTGCGCTTCCTCTACTCGATCCGCCAGTCACTGGTCTGCGTGCTGGGCAACCATGACCTGCATCTGCTGGCCGCCTGGCACAACGTAGAGCGCCTCAAGAAAAGCGACACCCTGCGCGAAATCATCGAAGCGCCGGACGCCGACCCGCTGTTCGACTGGCTGCGCCAGCAGAAGCTGCTGCATTACGACGAGGCACGCGGCATCGCCATGGCCCACGCCGGCATTCCACCACAGTGGACGCTCGGCCAGGCCCTTGGCTATGCGGCCGAGGTGGAAGAAGCGCTACGCGATGATAGCCGCCTGAAGCTCTACCTGGACGGCATGTACGGTAACGAGCCGAACAAGTGGAGCAAGAACCTCACCGGTGTCGAGCGCCTGCGGGTCATCACCAACTACCTCACGCGCATGCGCTTCTGCACCGCCGAGGGCAAGCTTGACCTCAAGAGCAAGGAAGGCCTGGGTACCGCGCCCAAGGGTTACAAGCCCTGGTTTGCACACAAGGGCCGTCGCTCGCGGCACGTGACAATCATCTTCGGCCACTGGGCCGCCCTCGAAGGCCGCGTCGACGAACCGGGCATCATTGCCCTGGACACCGGCTGCGTGTGGGGCGGCGCCATGACCCTGTACAACGTCGACAGTGGCGAATACCACCGCTGCGATTGCGCCGACGACGGCACCCTGCGCCAACCGGCACAACCCACTACACTCAACGACCACACCTGAAGGAAGTAGTACCCATGAGCGAATTCAAGCGCATCCCTCCCGAGCAGGCCTTGGAGCTTCGCAAGCAAGAAGGTGCGGTTGTCGTCGACATTCGCGACGCACAAGCCTTCGCTGCCGGCCATATCACCGGTGCCCGGCACCTGGATAACCATTCGGTCGCCGATTTCATCCGCGGCGCCGACCTCGACGCCCCGACCCTGGTGGTCTGCTATCACGGCAATTCCAGCCAGAGCGCTGCCGCCTACCTGGTCGGCCAGGGCTTCTCCGACGTTTACAGCGTGGACGGCGGCTTCGAACTGTGGCGCGCCACCTACCCGGCCGAGACCGCCCAAGGCGCCGCCGAATAATTTTTTCATTTTTCCCGCAGCCCGCGCCCCGTGCGGGCTGGCGGGTTATCTGACGAACGGTAGTTGGTAACTTCTGCCCTCCTCGCCCCTTGACCTTGCAGATAACCAACTACGCTTAAGCTCAGGCCATCCAAAAAAGGGGAGAGCCGGTACACCGGCGTGCGGGTCATCGGTAGCGTTACAGGGTGTTCTGGGGGGTATACAGCAATCGGCGAACCCGGTTGCATGCCAGCATCAGCTGACTGATCCGGCGTCGTCTCCACGTATCGAGCGAGGTGACGTCATGAGTATTTTTAGCCACTTCCAACAACGTTTCGAGTCTACGCGCCAGGAAGAACTCTCGCTGCAGGAGTACCTCGAGCTGTGCAAAGGGGATCGCAGTGCCTACGCATCGGCGGCCGAACGGCTGTTGCTGGCCATCGGTGAGCCAGAGCTGATCGACACCTCTACCAACTCCAGGCTGTCGCGAATCTTCTCCAACAAGGTTATCCGCCGCTATCCGGCCTTTGCCGACTTCCATGGCATGGAAGAGTGCATCGACCAGATCGTGTCGTACTTCCGCCACGCCGCCCAAGGCCTGGAAGAGAAGAAACAAATCCTCTATCTGCTGGGCCCGGTAGGCGGCGGCAAGTCGTCGCTGGCGGAAAAGCTCAAGCAGCTGATGGAAAAGGTGCCGTTCTATGCGATCAAGGGCTCGCCGGTATTCGAGTCACCGCTGGGACTGTTCAACGCTACCGAAGATGGGGCCATTCTCGAGGAAGAGTTCGGTATCCCACGGCGCTACCTGAATACCATCATGTCGCCTTGGGCCACCAAGCGCCTGCAGGAGTTCGGCGGCGATATCTCCAAGTTCAAGGTGGTGAAACTCTACCCGTCGATTCTCAACCAGATCGCCATTGCCAAGACCGAACCCGGCGACGAGAACAACCAGGACATCTCTGCCCTGGTCGGTAAGGTGGATATCCGCAAGCTTGAAGAATACCCACAGAACGACGCCGATGCTTACAGCTACTCGGGCGCACTGTGCCGGGCCAACCAGGGCCTGATGGAATTCGTCGAAATGTTCAAGGCGCCGATCAAGGTGCTGCACCCCTTGCTCACCGCTACCCAGGAGGGCAACTACAACAGCACCGAGGGCCTGGGGGCGATTCCCTATACCGGCATCCTGTTGGCGCACTCCAACGAATCGGAGTGGCATACCTTCCGCAACAACAAGAACAACGAAGCGTTCATCGACCGTATCTACATCGTCAAGGTGCCGTACTGCCTGCGCGTCAGCGATGAAATCAAGATCTACGACAAACTGCTGGTCAACAGCTCGCTGTCCAAGGCTCATTGCGCACCGGATACGCTCAAGATGCTGGCCCAGTTCACGGTGCTTTCACGCCTGAAAGAGCCAGAGAACTCCAACATCTACTCGAAGATGCGTGTCTACGACGGAGAAAACCTCAAGGATACCGATCCGAAGGCCAAGTCGATCCAGGAATACCGCGACTCGGCAGGCGTTGACGAGGGCATGAACGGCCTTTCCACTCGCTTCGCCTTCAAGATCCTCTCCAAGGTGTTCAACTTCGACCCACACGAAATTGCCGCCAACCCAGTGCACCTGCTGTACGTGCTGGAGCAGCAGATCGAGCAGGAACAGTTCCCGGCCGAGGTGCGCGAACGCTACCTGCGCTACCTGAAGGAATACCTGGCGCCGCGCTACATCGAGTTTATCGGCAAGGAAATCCAGACAGCCTACCTGGAGTCCTACAGCGAATACGGCCAGAACATCTTCGACCGCTACGTGCTGTATGCCGACTTCTGGATCCAGGACCAGGAATACCGCGACCCGGAAACCGGCGAGATCCTCAACCGTATCGCCCTCAACGAGGAGCTGGAGAAGATCGAGAAACCGGCCGGCATCAGCAACCCGAAAGACTTCCGCAACGAGATCGTCAACTTCGTACTGCGCGCACGCGCCAACAACAACGGCAAGAATCCAAGCTGGCTGAGCTATGAAAAGCTGCGGGTGGTGATCGAGAAGAAAATGTTCTCCAACACCGAAGACCTGCTGCCTGTCATCAGCTTCAACGCCAAGGCCAGCAAAGAGGATCAGAAGAAACACAACGACTTCGTCACCCGGATGGTGGAGCGTGGTTACACCGACAAACAGGTACGTCTGCTGTCGGAATGGTACCTGCGGGTCAGGAAATCGCAATAAAGCGGCAAGCTACAAGCCGCAAGCTTCAAGCTGCCTAGCGCCGAGCGCAAGCCCGGCGCTGTAGCTTGCAGCAGCGGTGGCTGCTCTTTCCTGCAGCCAGAAGCTTGTGGCTTGCAGCTGCTCCCAGCTACCGGAGGGACCATGAGCTACGTTATAGACCGACGCCTGAACGGCAAGAACAAGAGCACGGTCAACCGCCAACGCTTCCTGCGGCGGTACCGCGAACACATCAAGAAAGCCGTCGAAGAGGCGGTGAGCCGCCGTTCCATCATGGACATGGAACACGGCGAGCAAATCAGCATTCCCGGCCGCGACATCGACGAGCCGGTGCTGCACCATGGTCGCGGGGGCAAACAGACCATCGTGCACCCTGGCAACAAGGAATTCACCGCCGGTGAACACATCCCGCGCCCGCAAGGCGGTGGAGGTGGCGGCGGCGGTCGCGGTAAAGCGGGCAACTCCGGCGAGGGCATGGACGAATTCGTCTTCCAGATCACTCAGGAAGAGTTTCTCGAATTCATGTTCGAGGACCTCGAGCTGCCCAACCTGGTCAAGCGTCACCTGACGGGCGCCGACACCTTCAAGACCGTGCGCGCCGGTATCGCCAACGAAGGCAACCCGTCGCGTATCAACATCGTGCGCACCCTGCGTTCGGCCCACGCCCGGCGCATCGCCCTGACCGGCAGCAGCCGCGCCCTGTTGCGTGAAGCGCAAAAGGAACTGGACCGCCTGCGGGTCGAAGAGCCAGACAACTTCACCGATATCCAGGAAGTCGAACAGGAAATCGAACGCTTGAAGGCGCGCATCAACCGCCTGCCCTTCCTCGATACCTTCGACCTCAAGTACAACCTGCTGGTCAAACAACCCAACCCCAGCTCGAAGGCGGTGATGTTCTGCCTGATGGACGTATCCGGCTCGATGACCCAGGCCACCAAGGACATCGCCAAGCGCTTCTTCATCCTGCTGTACCTGTTCCTCAAGCGTAACTACGACCGCATCGAAGTGGTGTTCATTCGCCATCACACCAGTGCCCGTGAAGTCGATGAGGAAGAGTTCTTCTACTCGCGGGAAACCGGCGGCACCATCGTCTCCAGCGCCCTGAAGTTGATGCAGGAGATCATGGCCGAACGCTACCCGGCCAGCGACTGGAACATCTACGCCGCACAAGCCTCCGACGGCGACAACTGGAACGACGACTCGCCGATCTGCCGCGACATCCTCTCCAAGCAGATCATGCCGCATGTGCAGTACTACACTTACGTTGAGATCACCCCCCGTGAACACCAGGCGCTGTGGTATGAATACGAGCGCATCGGCGAAGCCTACCCCGACACGTTCGCCCAGCAGCAGCTGGTATCGGCCGGCGACATCTACCCGGTCTTCCGTGAACTCTTCCAGCGCAGGTTAGCCACATGACCGCCAGAGCACAGAGACGCCAACCCATTTCCACCGGGTCCGAGTGGACGTTCGAGCTGATCCAGACCTACGACCGGGAAATCAGCCGCCTGGCCGAGCGTTACGCCCTGGACACCTACCCCAACCAGATCGAGGTCATCACTGCCGAGCAGATGATGGACGCCTACGCCTCGGTCGGCATGCCGCTGGGCTATCACCACTGGTCCTACGGCAAGCAGTTCCTCAGTACCGAAAAGTCCTACAGTCGCGGCCAGATGGGCCTGGCCTACGAGATCGTGATCAACTCCGACCCGTGCATCGCCTACCTGATGGAAGAAAACACCATGTGCATGCAAGCACTGGTGATCGCTCACGCCTGCTATGGCCATAACAGTTTTTTCAAAGGCAATTACCTGTTCCGCACCTGGACTGACGCCAGTTCGATCATCGACTACCTGGTGTTCGCCAAGCAGTACATCGCCCAATGCGAAGAGCGCCACGGCATCGATGCGGTGGAAGACCTGATTGACTCCTGCCACGCGCTGATGAACTACGGCGTCGACCGCTACAAGCGGCCTTACCCTATTTCCGCCGAGGAGGAGCGGCGCCGGCAACAGGAGCGCGAAGAGCACCTTCAGCGCCAGATCAACGACCTGTGGCGGACAATTCCGAAAAGCGCGGAAAAGGGCAACGACCGCGATGATGGGCGCTTCCCCGCCGAACCGCAGGAAAACATCCTGTACTTCATCGAAAAGAACGCGCCGTTGCTCGAACCTTGGCAGCGTGAAGTGGTGCGCATCGTGCGCAAGATCGCCCAGTACTTCTACCCGCAGCGCCAGACCCAGGTGATGAACGAAGGCTGGGCAACCTTCTGGCATTACACCCTGATGAACGACCTGTACGACGAGGGGCTTATCACCGAAGGCTTCATGATGGAGTTTTTGCAGTCGCACACCAGCGTGGTGTTCCAGCCCGGTTTCGACAGCCCCTACTACAGCGGCATCAACCCCTATGCTTTGGGGTTCGCGATGTACACCGACATCCGCCGCATGTGCGAAAACCCGACCGAGGAAGATCGCCACTGGTTCCCCGACATTGCCGGCAGTGACTGGCTTTCTACCATCAAGTTCGCCATGAGCAGCTTCAAGGACGAGAGCTTCATCCTGCAGTACCTGTCGCCCAAGGTAATGCGCGACCTGAAGCTGTTCAGCATCCTCGATGACGACCAGCGCGACGACCTACTGGTGCCTGCCATTCATGACGAAGCCGGCTACCGGGTGATTCGTGAGCAGCTGGCAGCACAATACAACCTGGGCAACCGTGAGCCGAACGTGCAGATCTGGAGCGTCGACCGTCGCGGCGACCGCTCACTGACCCTGCGCCACCAGCAACATAACCGCAAACCACTGGGCGACTCGACCGATGAAGTGCTCAAGCACCTGCATCGCTTGTGGGGCTTCGATATTCACCTGGAGACCGTACAGGGCGAGCAAGTGATGAAAACCCACCACATGCCCCCGCGCGGCGAGCACGGCGAAAGCGCCGACTATGGCCGCATGGACCTGGCCGTTATCCACCATCTCTGATGCAACCCCATAACTGCCGACAGGTTATCCTGTCGGCAGTTATGGAGAGCTGCACATGCACATCTACAAAGTCGGCGGCGCCGTGCGCGACCGCCTGCTCGGCCGCCCGGTCAGCGATATCGACTGGCTGGTGGTTGGCGCTACCGTCGAAGAAATGCTTGCCAAGGGCTACCGGCCGGTCGGTGCCGATTTCCCGGTGTTCCTGCACCCGAAAACCGGCGAGGAGTACGCCCTGGCGCGCACCGAGCGCAAGAGTGGGCGCGGCTACGGTGGGTTTACCTTTCATGCCAGTCCCGACGTCACCCTGGAAGAAGACCTGATCCGCCGCGACCTCACCATCAATGCGATGGCTGAAGATGAAGCGGGCACGGTGTACGACCCCTACCATGGCAAGGACGATCTCGATCAACGCCTTTTGCGCCATGTTTCCCCCGCATTCGCCGAAGATCCATTACGGGTATTGCGGGTTGCTCGCTTTGCCGCACGTTATGCGCCACTGGGCTTTCGGGTTGCCGACCAAACCTTGAAATTGATGCGTCAGATCAGTGCCTCGGGCGAACTGCAGGCTCTGACCGCCGAGCGCAGTTGGAAGGAAATCGAGCGGGCGCTGATGGAGGCCCGGCCACAGGTCTTCTTCCAGGTATTGCGCGCATGCGACGCACTCCAGGAGCTGCTGCCCGAGCTTGGTGACGATGTGCAGGCCCTGGCGACACTGGAGCAGGCTGCGGCGCACGAACAGCCTCTGCATGTGCGCTGGGCGTGCCTATTGCGCGGGCTGGCACCGGCAGCGATCAAAGCCGTCAACCAGCGCCTCAAGGCGCCAAGGGAATGCCAGGAGCTGGCCTTGCTGACCGCAGAGTGCCTGGCGCAAGGCAATCAGGCCCTGGAGTTGCCAGCCACCGCACTGCTGGAGCTGCTGCAGAAGTTCGATGTGTACCGACGCCCGCAGCGCTTAGAGGATTTCATCGTCGTGTGCGAGATGGCGGCGCTGGGCGATGGCGAGTCGAGTTATCCACAGGCCGAGTATCTGCGGGGCGCAGCATCAGCGGCGCGAGCGGTGGATGTGAAGCCGTTGGTACAGGCTGGGCTGACAGGCCAGGGGCTGGGCGAAGCGCTCAAAGCTGAGCGGCTTAAGGCTGTCGAGGCTTACAAAAGCAGTTGACCAGCTGCGGTGATTGTGGGAGCGGGCGCGCCCGTCCCCACAATCACCGCGAACCTCCGTCAGACTGGCGTCAGCTGCAACCCACGCCACGCGAAGGCAACGGGGGCCAGTACCTGATCGATCTGCGCTTCCTGCCACAACTGCGCAATAGTCTTGCCCGCACCCGGATGCACCAGCTCAGGGGCCAGCAGCGACAGCGGCCACAATACAAAAGCGTTTCTCAGAATCTCGGCGCGAGGCAGCACCAGCCCGTCGAAAGTACCGTGCAAATCGTCATACATCAGCACGTCGATATCCAGTGGCAAGCCTTTGCGGTCCGGGGCATAGCGGCCGTTGTCGGCCTCGATGAACTTCAGTCGACGGTCCAGCTCGATCAACGGCAACGCGGTTTTGCCGGTCACCACGAAGTTGATGAACGGCCCGCTCTTGATCCCCACCGCCTGGCTTTCGAACGCCGGCGAGCAATGCATGTCCGTCAGGATACCGGCCAACGCATCGAGCCCGGCGCACAAATGCGCTTCACGGTCGATGTTGCTGCCCAGCCCCAGGTAAACCGTGCTCAGAGACATCCGCGCTCGATCTCCACGCCTACACCACCACGGGCCGCCGGCACCGCACCCGGTTTGGTCAGCTTCAACCGTACCCAAGGGATGTGGAATTCCTCCATCAGCGTCGCCACCAGGCGCTCGGCAAAGGTTTCCACCAGCTCGAAACGGGCCTGCTCGGCGAACGCCTGGATGCGTGCCGAGACACTGGCGTAGTCCAGCGCCAGGTTCAGGTCGTCACCGGCGGCAGCCGGGCGGTTGTCCCAGGCAAAGCTCAGGTCCAGGCGCAAGCACTGGCGAATATCCCGCTCCCAGTCATAGGCACCGATGACGGTATCGACTTCCAGGCCTTCGATGAACACTCTGTCCAAGCACTTCTCTCCACAGCACGACAAGGGCGACTGGCGCCGTTAGAATCAGGGCGTCCTCGCCCGGAATAGTTAGCATGTTTTGGTTACTGGCGTTGCTCGCCTACCTGCTCGGCTCGCTGTCCTTCGCCATTGTCCTCAGCCGCCTTTCAGGCAGCCCGGACCCGCGTTCCAGCGGCTCAGGCAATGCCGGCGCCACCAATATGCTACGCCTGGCAGGCCGTAAACTGGCGATCCTGACCCTGCTTGGCGACCTGTGCAAGGGCCTTTTGCCGGTATTGCTCGCCCGCGCTGCCGGGCTGGACCTGCATGCGCAGGCCTGGGTGGGCGTGTGCGCGGTGCTGGGCCATCTGTTCCCCCTGTACTTCCGTTTCCAGGGCGGCAAAGGCGTGGCGACAGCTGCCGGCATGCTCATGGGCCTGTATTTCCCGGCCGCACTGCTGGCTATCGGTGCCTGGCTGCTGACCTTCTACCTCACCCGCACCAGCTCGCTGGCGGCACTGATCGCCACACCACTGACGTTGCCATTGCTGGCCTGGCGCGAGCCCGAGGCCCTGCTGCCGATCACCGTGCTGACAGCGATGATCGTGTGGCGCCACCGTAAAAATCTGCGCGACCTGTTTGCAGGGCGCGAACGGCACTTCTGAACCTTCGGCGGTAAACCTTACAGTGGTGGCAACTGCTCCATCGGCCAGCGTGCCTGCACGCTGATCGCCAGGTCTTGCTGCTGCCCGGCCAACAGTCGCTGGCAACCGGCATAGGCGATCATCGCGCCATTGTCGGTACAGAACTGTGGGCGCGCGTAGTACACATTGCCCTTCATTCCGGCCAGCATCTCTTCCAGCGAGGCACGCAGCGCTTTGTTGGCACTCACGCCACCAGCGATGACCAGGCGCTTGAGGCCAGTCTGCTTGAGGGCTCGCTTGCACTTGATGGTCAAAGTTTCCACCACCGCCTGCTGGAATGCCAGGGACACGTCGCAACGGGTTTGCTCACCGTCGTCGCCAGCATTCTTGCATTGCTGCCAGGTGTTGAGGGCGAAAGTCTTGAGGCCGCTGAAGCTGAACTCAAGACCCGGACGATCGGTCATCGGCCTTGGGAAAACGAAGCGGCCAGGTACGCCCTGCTCTGCGAGGCGCGCGATTTCCGGGCCGCCTGGGTAATTGAGGCCGATCAACTTGGCGGTCTTGTCGAACGCCTCGCCGGCAGCGTCGTCCAGGCTCTCGCCCAGCAGTTCGTACTGGCCGATGCCATCGACCCGAACCAACTGCGTGTGACCACCGGAAACCAACAAAGCGACGAACGGAAACTCGGGTGGGTTTTCTTCCAGCATGGGCGCCAGCAGGTGGCCTTCCATGTGGTGCACACCTATCGCCGGGATGTCCCAGGCAAAGGCCAACGCCTGGGCGCAGGAAGCCCCGACCAGCAAGGCACCGACCAGGCCAGGGCCCGCGGTATAGGCAATGGCGTCGATCTCGGTGGCGACGCAGCCAGCCTCGTCCAGCACTTGGCGAATGAGCGGCAGCATGCGCTTGACGTGATCACGCGAGGCAAGCTCGGGCACTACGCCGCCGAACACGCGGTGCAGGTCGATCTGGCTGAACAGTGCGTCGGCCAACAAACCGCGTTCACTGTCGTATAATGCGACGCCAGTTTCGTCGCAGGATGTTTCCAATCCCAGTACTAGCATGGGTTCGTCCCTTGTGGGGGCTGAATTCGAAGCCGCGCATGATAGTCCCCGTGTCGGATGCCGACCAGCGGTTTTCGATCAGAGGCTTTGCATTCCTGCTTGCTAAGGGTTAACATCCGCAACCCTTGAAAACCGACGTTCTCCAGCACACCTTTGTTTTGCCAGGAGCACGTCTACCCCGGTAATGAATTAAGGTAGCCCTGGATGCCAGCCGTCAAAGTTAAAGAGAACGAACCCTTCGACGTAGCTCTGCGTCGTTTCAAGCGCTCCTGCGAAAAAGCCGGTGTACTGGCTGAAGTTCGTAGCCGCGAGTTTTACGAGAAGCCGACCGCCGAGCGTAAGCGTAAAGCAGCTGCTGCTGTTAAGCGTCACGCCAAGAAAGTTCAGCGCGAACAGCGCCGCGCCGTTCGTCTGTACTAATACAGGCGTTCAACGCAAAGCTTCTGCCCTGCCCGGCTAACCGCCGGGCGATGGCAGTGGTCGCTTCACACTTGAGCAGCTAGCTCAAGGCCCTGCACAAGCTTCATGCGAACTGCTCATGGGCAACCTGCCTGAAACGTCAGAGCTGGTCTTTCTTGCTGTATGACCAGACGTGCACGTCCGACTGACGGGCCCTTAGGGGCTGGCGACGAGCACACACCCCCTCGCACTTCCCCAAGCAACACTCGCCCCATTCGGCGCGTGAGCGATTAGACTTGCCAGTTGCCAGATGACGAGACTGCCATGGCCGGGCTGATTCCCCAGAGCTTCATTGACGACCTTATCAACCGCCTCGACATTGTCGACGTGGTGAGTTCGCGCGTCCAACTGAAAAAAACCGGCAAGAACTACTCCGCCTGCTGCCCGTTCCACAAGGAAAAGACCCCTTCCTTCACGGTCAGCCCCGACAAGCAGTTCTACTACTGCTTCGGCTGCGGCGCCGGTGGCAACGCCCTGGGTTTCGTCATGGACCACGACAACCTGGACTTCCCCCAGGCCGTCGAGGAGCTGGCCCGCGCCGCTGGCATGGAAGTGCCCCGCGAACAAGGCCGCCGCGACCAGAAGCCGCGCCAGCCCACCGATTCGCCGCTGTACCCGCTACTGGACGCTGCCTCGGAGTTCTACCGCCAGGCCCTGCGCAACCACCCGACCCGCAAGGCGGCGGTGGATTACCTCAAGGGCCGCGGCCTGTCCGGCGAGATTGCCCGCGATTTCGGCCTGGGTTTTGCCCCGCCCGGCTGGGACAACCTGCTCAAGCACCTGGGTGCCGACACCCTGCAGCAGAAAGTGATGATCGATGCCGGCCTGCTGATCGAGAACGCCGAAAGCGGCAAGCGCTACGACCGTTTCCGCGACCGGGTGATGTTCCCGATCCGCGACAGCCGCGGGCGCATCATCGCCTTCGGCGGCCGGGTACTCGGCGACGACAAGCCCAAGTACTTGAACTCCCCTGAAACCCCGGTGTTCCACAAGGGCCAGGAGCTGTACGGGCTGTACGAGGCACGCAAGCACAACCGCAACCTCGACGAGATCATCGTCGTCGAGGGCTACATGGACGTCATCGCCCTGGCCCAGCAAGGCCTGCGCAATGCCGTGGCCACCCTCGGCACCGCCACCAGCGAAGAGCACCTCAAGCGCCTGTTCCGCGTGGTGCCCAGCGTGTTGTTCTGCTTCGACGGCGACCAGGCCGGGCGCAAGGCCGCCTGGCGCGCACTGGAATCGGCCTTGCCGAACCTGCAGGATGGCCGCCGCGCACGTTTTCTGTTCCTGCCCGAAGGCGAGGACCCGGACAGCCTGGTACGCGCCGAAGGCACCGACGCCTTCATGGCCCGTATCAACCAGCACGCCCAGCCGCTGGCCGATTACTTCTTCGAGCAACTGAGCGTCGAAGCCGACCCACGCTCGCTGGAAGGCAAGGCACACATGGCGACCCTGGCGGCACCATTGGTCGAAAAGATCCCTGGCGCCAACCTGCGCCAGCTCATGCGCAACCGCCTGAAAGAAATCACCGGCCTCGACCCGCAGCAGGTCGAACAACTGGCGCAACAAGCACCCACGGCCAGCAGCGTGCCGGACTACGACCCTGGCTACGACTACGACGCCATGGCCAGCTACACCCCCGATTACGGCGACATGCCGCAACACGACTTCGCCCCCGTTCATCAGGAGCAGGCCTGGAAGCCCAACAAGGGCAGCGGCAAGAAGCCATGGAGCGACAAGCCCTGGGACAAGAACCGCAAGGGTGGCAAGCCGTGGCAACAACGTGACGAAGCGCCACCCCGCGTGCCGGCGCCGGTCGAGCCACCAACCCTGGCCGCCCTGCGCACCCTGCTGCACCACCCGCTGCTGGCCGGCAGGGTAGAAGATGCCAGCCACTTCGCCGACGAAGAACACCTGTACAGCCAGCTGCTGGTGGCATTGATCGAAGCCGCACAGAAAAATCCTGGGCTAAGCTCAATGCAGTTGATCGCACGCTGGCATGGCACCGAGCAGGGCCGCCTGTTGCGGGCTTTGGCGGAAAAGGAATGGCTGATCGTGGCCGACAACCTTGAACAACAGTTTTTCGACACTATAACTAGCTTGTCCGCCCGCCAACGCGAGCGCAGCCTGGAACAACTGCTCAGGAAATCACGTCAAAGCGAATTGACCAGCGAGGAAAAAACCCAGCTCCTCGCCCTGCTGAGCCGGAATGTTCCCGCACAAACGCCGACCTCATCTGGCGCGTGAGGCCCATGCTCGGGTATAATCCTCGGCTTGTTTTTTGCCCGCC